>Ga0065711_1029193_pt1 | contig 37196 bp, 32 predicted proteins | sample Hoacrofraction12_FD_59098 | JGI IMG/M metagenome (GOLD analysis project Ga0065711, IMG submission 59098) | Hoatzin crop microbial communities from Cojedes, Venezuela - Epithelial fraction 12 v2 (version 2) | ecosystem: Host-associated > Birds > Digestive system > Esophagus > Crop | place...
GGATGAGTAAAGACGATCTAATAATTAGAGCACCAAATAACCCAAATCCAGCTAAAGTCACTGTTAACTGCCCAGCTGGGACACACGCGGCTCAGCGGAGATGTTCTCTCCGGGAGCGCAGAGGCTCTTGCCTCCTCCAGAGTGTGGGACCCCGACACTGGGATGGGGAGAGAGGGGGCATCAGTTTGGGGCTTGCAGCCGAGCCCCAGCCTCTCCTGGTGCCGTGGCTGGTGGTCAGCGGGCAGAGGGGGGCATGGGGGTGGCCGTGCCGCCTTGCAGCAAGCACAGCCCTTCAGGGATCACGCTCTGGGGTCTGGCGCCGATGGCAGCAGCCCAGGCCAGCCCAGCGCCTGGCAGCGAGGGAGCGATGCCGAGGCAGGGCGGTGACATTTTGCACAGGGAAAGCCACCGCCTGCCCGGCGCTGGGCCGTAAACAGCTCAGTGTCGTGGGAGCTCAGCCTCCCCCTTCCCCCAGGACAAGCACGCAGCATCGTTCAGCAGCACTGACTCCCTTCCTCAGCATCTCCTGGCTTCAAACTTTGTGCTCAGCCCCTCGCAGGATCCGGCCCCTAAAGGCTGGGCTGAATGGAGACCTTGGTTTTCAATCGACCTCAAGGAAAGCAACGCTATCCCGGCCACCGTGGCTGGCAGAGCCAGACAGCAGCTGCTCTGCAGCCTGCAAGCTCCACCGCGCTGGGTGGGAAGGACGTTTTGGGTGGGGAGGGGTTAAACCTCACTGCAACACCTGCATCTACCAGCACCGAAGCCTTCTGTTCAAAAGCCGCCCCCCCACCCCTTCCTGGCCTCACGCAGGGCTCTGTCTGCAGCTGGAGGGTGAGGAATGACACGCCGGAGTTTGCCGAGGGAGAGGGCAGAGATTTCCCGGGCGGATGTCATTCTGAACAAATCTCCCCCATCTGGAGCTGGGCAATGCTGGAGCGTATCGCCAGCTAATCAGCAGGGTGGCTGGAGCAGGCTGCACCACCGAGACAGATTAATCCAAGGGTCTGAGCCCAGCAGGCAGCCTTCGGAGGCAAGGAGCCGAGCAGGGACGAGGCAGAGGAGCGCATCAACCACAACGGCAAAGCACAGCAACTGGTGGCTCTTGGGAGACTTCCCTAGTTTGGGTTCAGTGGCCAGGCTGGCTGCAGCAGGGACACTCCCAGGGCTGCCCTCCACGCAGGGGCAGCGCCGGAGCCGAGCTGTGACAGCCGCCCTGGCCAGAGCAGAGGGCTTGTCACTGCTGCAATGCAATCCCAGGGATGGACAGCGTGGCCGGCAGCCGGGAAGGGCGCACGGCTCAGGCAGCAAGATGGGGGACCGGTCCCAAGAGCCACCCTTTCCCCCAGCACCCAGCAAACTCCCGTAGAAAACTTAGGAACTCACTGCAGTCGTCGGACTCGTAGCCCTCGGGGTCCACCACCTCCTCGGGTGCTTGGCACTTGGCCGGCTGCTCGGCGGGCGTCGTGCCATACGCCCCAAAAAGCTGGTCCACGTCCTCGTCCTCTTCGCGGGGGGCCTCGGCGGGGCTGACGGAGGGCTGGCTGACAGCGGAGCGCAGGGGGCCGCTGCGGCCGACGGCGGCGGGGAGCCCGCGAGGGAAGCGGGGGAAGTAGTCGGAGATCTGCTTGATGGGTTTGATGGGGCCGGGGCAGACGTCAATAGCCATGTGCTCCTGGATACTTATGGTCATTTTCTCTCCTTTTCGGAGTGTCATGCATGCGGCTGTCGGCACCAAGCTCCCCCGGAGAAGCCCGGACCGTGCGTGAGGGAGCCGTGAAGTTTCTGCTGGGGGAAGCGGAGGCAGGCGAGGGGGGAGGCTCCGGCGGGCACCTTACGTGGTTCTCGCGCCCTGAGCCTCAGACGCCGCACGCATGCTGCTGCCGCCAGCTCTGGCTCTCGCACAGCCCCTGATCCTGCCAGCGCTGCCTGTGAAGAAGTGAGCGAGACGGAGAGACGGATAAGAGGCAGGGGGTGGGCTCTCGGGTGATGTCACCAGCTAGCAACAAAGCGGTACCCAGCAGCGGAGGAATGAGGGCTGTGGCCAGCCCGCCGCCCCGGCCGCACGGCCACCGGCCACCGGAGTGGGCAGCCAGCCCCCCGCCCCTGCCCCAGCAAAGCCCCGCCATGCCCAGGGGGAGGAAAGCAGAAGTTGGGTCGCAGCCCACCTCCCCACACCCCTTCACCCCATCTCGCTGGCAAAGCGGGGTCGGTCGCTGCCAGACCCCTCCGGAGAGGGAAGGTCACCACATGGGGTCAAGAGCCGCTGTCCCGTTGCGTCACGTCCCCGGAGCGCTGCGGAGAAGGAAGCAGGGCTGCCCCAGGCCCCGGGACCACGGCAGCCCCCGTGCCCTCCCGGCTGGCCACGGGCCGTGCCAGGACGGTGCTCTGCTGCACGCTGAGCAGGGGCGTGGGTGGCACGCTGCCCGCTCCCCGCTCCGGCCGCTCACTGCTTCCCGGGCAGGGGCAGCCCAGGTTTGGAGCCCTGCTGCCATACTGGCCCCAGCCCACAGCAACGCCCGCTCCGGAGCCCCACACCAGCCGGGCGAGCTGCCCGCAGCCTCTGGGGCCGGGAACGCACTGGGGACTGAAGCAACACATGGTCCTTGCTCGCAGCCCAGCCGGCGCAGCCTCTCCCAGCCAGCTTGTGGCTGCCGGTGGAGAGCAATGCAGCAGGTAAAGCGTCGCAGAGGAGCGAGCAATGGGCTGGGCCAGGGGCCACGGCCAGCGTGGCCATGCTCAGCACTCCTCCGGCAACCTTCCCAGGCAGGGACCGGGTCCTGCCACCAGCTGGGAAGGGGACAGGCTCCCTGCAACCTGCCACAGGCTCCCTGGTAAATGCTGAGCTGTGGCTTGCTCAGGGAGTTGGTCTCAAACTGGTGTTTTTACCTAATCTCCTCCTGTGTTCCAACCAACGAATCTGCGGTTCCACAAGCTACTGGAAGTGGACTTTTGAGCAAGGAGTGCCAGAAGAGAAATGCTGTGAGAACACAGTGCAAAATGCTGCACAGAAATTCACCCTGTCCTGGGAAAATGCATCCAAAATATTTTGTAGGGGCAACTCCCCTGGTGCAGACTTTCTGCTGGCTCTGGCATGGTGGGTCTGGCATGGAGCTGGGACACACTGCATGCACTGGTCACCCACCACCACATCAAGCTGATCACAGCCAGTACCGCCAGGTAACCTGACAGCACACAGATCCCATACCAGCGCACACAGAACTGCAGTCTCCTGCAGGCTGGCATGCAGATATCTATAAAAAATAAAGCTCCATTCTACGGAGGATTCTCCCCAAAACCCAGCAAAATTATACCCAACCTTTTTGTCTAATGAAATATCCTGTTTTCGTTCAGATTTTGGTAAATGTTAGTGAATGTCCCTGATTCATAACATACCAACACTAGGCAAACTAACCTAAATTTGCTTCTCGCCAGGAAGCAAACATTTGTCTCCTGAAGCATCCAAACTTGTCATCGCTCTGTATCTAGACACGATGCACACGAATGCTCTAAAGACCTGGGAGAAGAGGAGACTGCTCAGCCGCTCCTTCCTCCCTCTGCCGTATTTTTGCTTCGAGGCAGCTCCCGCGTATTGAGCAGAGGTGATCTGTGCTGCTCTGCTGGGAGACAAACTGCTCTCTTGAAGCAAGGTCCAACAGCAGATCCAGCCTGAGACAGTTTAACCCCCTTCCCACATCCAAGAGCTCCTAGCATATTAATTCAGATGGAAATGCTGCCTGCTTCGCGTTTGTCTGATCGAGGCTGAAAACCTCACAGGTGGCAAGACGAAGGGTGGGAACACCATTGGAGGCACAAAGAGCTGCTTCTGGGTTTGGCGCAGTCTGGATGTGCTCATCCACACAGTCTCCATCTTTGGGTGCAGCATCCAGGATACGGTGTGGATCTCAGACAGAACGAAGCAAAAATTGGGCTCGATGCCCAGAAAATAGCAGCAATTCCCTCTAAGAAAGGGCAAATAAATAAATAAAAAAAATTAAGTTATGTATGAGAGTCTAATGTCATTATTACCATTACAAAAGCATCATTATTTCAAATGTTTCCTCAAAGAGCACAAGATCCAAATAGACCAGGATTATTTTATAGGTCAGAAAATCAAGGCTCCTGGAACTAAGGTGAGCCCCCTGAGCCCTGCTTCCCCCCATATGGTGCAGCACCCCAAAAGCTGCCCTGCACCGCTGACAGCCCATGGCCGGGATCAAGGCCCAGCAGCACCGACGGGAGATGCTCAAGACACCCGGTGACGCAGAGAGCAACCGGTGACACCAGGGGCAGGGTGCGCGTGGGGACCAGATTAAGGGAAAAGCAAAGACAGAGCTGCAGCAGGCAAACCTCCCTGCTGCCAGGGCACGACTGGCCCCCAAGGGAAGCTCTGTCCCCAGACCTTCTAGACTGAAAGAAACAAAAACAAGACTTTCTGCTAATAGCTCAGATGGGACTTTCTAGTGTCTGACCGATCCCAAGCCTACCGAAAGCAGCTGGAGCCTTTCCTTAGCTTTTAATGAGTCCCAAAGCAGCTTGGTTTTGATAAACCGCAGTTTCCTACCTTCTCACACTACCTGAATGTTTCCTCGTGGCCCTACAGTAACAGAGGCTGTAACGCCCAGGCTATGCAGTCCAATATTTACTGAGGGCTCCCTGAATTTGGCGGGTGCTGGCTGCACCACCAGGCACCAAGCACTCACATACGTGACGCACAACAACACGGAAGGTAAAAGGGACAAAAATAGAGAGTTGGGCTGGAGACAAAAGCAGGGCTTGGAGAGACAAAGCCAGTTTCCAGGTAAAGCTTTTAATTCCCACCGTCTGTCTAATGCCCTGGAATGTAACTCGGTTTGATCCCTCGCTCTGCCGAGGTGATTCAGAGCTACTGCAGTGCCCACGCACGTGGCCTTCACTTCCCTGAAAGGGGGAATGCTGGCTTCCTCGCCCGCCCCGCAGAAGAGGAGACAGATAGTTTAAACGTTGCGTTGCTGATTTCAGCAGCGGGACTGGCAGCGCTGCACGGCAGGGAGCAGAGCCACTCTGCAGGGGACACCCCATCCCTGCAGGAAGGGAGGACATCCTTTCGCGCAGGTGAAGCTGGCTGTCACAGAGTCAGCATCAAAGCAGGAACAGGATGATGGAGAAGAGCACGTCGCCCCTGTCAACAGCCATGTCTTCTCCCAGTGGTGCATGCAAGTTGCAACAAGATCCTGAGCTCAGCACACATGACACTGCACTTCAGTAGCTTGTTCTGAGGTGCAACAGAGAGGTTCAGCTGCTCACGGCAGATAAGCACATTGGCTGGTGTGCCAAAAGCATCTCATAATAAGAGCTGGGACATGGGATGCAGGAACCATCACGACAACTCCAGCCCAGCTCAGAAAAGCATCCTGACCTGGGACAGCTTAGACTTTAAACGTTGTCCTGAACAAGAGGCATAAGCAGAGACTTCAGCACATCCCAAACAAAGCCTGCGCCACTAACTCACCCCGCGCCCGGAGCAGAGCCACGCAGCAGTCCAGCTTCCTCACGCGACCGGGGAGCCAGAAGGAGCATTCCTACGGCAAACAAAACAGTAACACGTAGATTAAACACACCTCCAAAAATACAGGCTGTCCTCAGGACACACTTCAACCAAATTTGTTTCAACCACTCAGCATCAAGTTCTGCTGTCAGTTACTCCAGGTTTAAAGCGACCAACAACAGGGGCTGCTTCCAGTTTAATCTGCTCCTTTCCAAATGAAAAGTGCAGCAGCTGGACTTCACTGGCGAAGACACAAGCCTGAAGAACCGATGCCAAATTAAAGCCTCTGCTTGGAGGAACGACCTCTGGATCTCACTCACGCTTGAACTCAGGGGGACCCACTGCAGGCTGGGAGCAGGGAGGTCTGACAGTCATCCAGGGAGGTGACACAAGGCAGCACCAGCCCTAGTTTTCTTTTTGCTTATTCCCAATAATTTTTAAGCCTGTATGAAGCCACAGCAAGTACCCACAGCCTTAGGCATGAGAGGGTGCCAGCAGATAATGTCAGCTCAACCTGGCTGCAGGGACATAACAGGGGACACCCACACTGCCAGCCCAGCTCTGCCAACGCTGCTGGAAGAGACCGCTCCACCACTTTGGGGTGACTCGGGACCTACACTGTCTTCAGCCCACCCCGCTGGGAGGTATGAAACATACTTCTTTCTTCTTCAAATGAGCTTAGCTCCGGCATGGCTGTGCACACGGGAAGGGGGTTAATTGAAAAGCAACATGTGCCTTGCTCCTTGGCTCACGCCAGGCGCTGTCTTCTGGCTGATGCGCAGCTACCGGCAACGAGGTTGCTTACCCTGAAAGATCCCTGACTTCAGTTGCTGGGGACGCTCGGCTGAGCCCATCGAGCGCATTGCGGACCCTACCTGGTTAAACACCCTTTGCATTTGCTAAATAAAGCAATAATAATAATGATAACTAGGAAACTTGGCTAAATAATCCTAAGAGGCTTACCGTAGGCTGTGCCGATTAAGGCTCCCCGGCAGTGCCGATATCGCAGTGCACCCCGGTCCCCACTGCTCCTCTGCGCGAATAATGTCTGAGGTTATCTGTGCTCAAACAGGCCCTGCTAACAACCATCATTCGACCAGATTTAACCAGCAATTACTAGCTGCGAACAAAATCACTGTGGTAAAACACAGCCCACGCTCTATTACAAAGCAGACACAAACAAACCTTTTTCAGAAAGCCAGGCAAAGGGCAAACGCCAGCAAGAAAGAGCCCTCTCCCCTCAAAATATTGCTTAAGGTTCCTGGAGACCTTATGAAACATCCAACTCATGGCAAGCGGAGATGGCGTCTCTCTTACCAGCAGTTTGCTACCCGCAGATGGACCTGCAAGGGAGCTTCCAAAAGCACAGGAGGAGGTAGAGAGGCATCTGCTCTCTGTGCTTCTTCAGCACCAATCAGGATGGGCCCAGAATAGCTAAACTTTCAGTAAGGGCTGATGTTTAATGTGTAGCATATGTTGCCATTTCAATGTGAATCCCAAAATAGTTGGTGTTTTGTTTTGTAATTTTAATGCACTGGTTTTTGGAGTCCTGAGGAATGTCTGCTCTCCTGTTCGGGGAGGGAACGTGCTCTGTGTGTGCACCCTGATGGTACGATTGCCAACACAGCACTCACCTGCAAATCAACCAGAGTAGATCATCAGTTGCTGTGAATACTAGCTATATGGAGCACGTACTCAATACACACGAATTCACTTGGGGTGGATCTGTGAGCAGTGAGAAGGGGAAGCTGCAGGAAAATCCAACTGAACGGTGCACAAGGGGAGGGTACATTGCTGGCCTACGTGTGTCTCAACACGGAGGCTAAAGCCAGCAGGGACAGGAGCAAGCTGCCAGCGAGGCGCCGAGCAGCTCTGCAGCTTCACGACAACGGCCCGTGGACCCACTGCTCCTCAAACCCAGGGCGAGAGCAGAGACACCCCCATCCCACACACCCAAACTTGCATCCCCAGGGCTGGTCCATCTGCTTTCGGGAGTCTCCCAGTGGCAGAAGGGGAAGCACCATGAGTCCTCTGCACCGGCAGGCAGCAGCGCCCAGCTCACTCTGCCGGGTTAGAAACGCGGGACGATCTGGGTTCAGCCCTCAATAGGAATGTGAGTGTCCTGCTTCACCCTCACCGAGATCCCATCTCGGGACACAGCGCTGTCCAGAGCCAGTCCTCGGGGATATTTTCTTAGGAATGAGCCTTTTTTGACTTTTTCCTCTTATTTCCCTCACAGTCCTCGGGTTCCCCCGAACTCCAGAGCCTTAGAGGGCTTTGCCACCGCGAGGCCAGGCAAAGCCGCCTTTTCGCATGGCGCTGGTTCGTTTCGTTATGTGCCTGCAAGCTGAATGCAGACTCAATCCCTTGCACTTAAGGGAGGGGAGAGTTCTGCGTAGCATCAACTCTTATTAGGCTAATTTTATCTGCTCTCAGTGCCTTTCTGAGCTGGAGTCAATGTCCTCTGAGATTATCCAGCTGACTTGTCTTAGTAGTTTTACCCTGCTTTTACCTCTCCCTTTCCCAACCGTCTCCCAGATGCAGGAGGATGACAACATCACTTCTCAAGACTTTCCAAGCAGCCACGAGCAAAGCCCGATGACTATTCTGCAGCAGCACCTTACCCTACAGCAGCTTGGACAACCAACGAGTGCTGGCCCAGGGAGCTGTACTCCGGCTGGGCACCGCTGCCTCCCGCACACCCAGCTCTTCATCCTCCACAGATGTCCAGAAACAGGGTGAACATCAGCATTTAGGGCCTGGCCCTGTTGCCATGGAAATTTATAGACTTTCTGCTCACATTTTGGTGGGAGGAGGCATTTCAGGAGTCACCACTAGCTTCCAGAGTTAACACACGCAAAGACAAGCACGGGGAGAAAGCAGCTGAGCTCCGCAGGGCCAAGGGGAGGACTGCTCCCACGCCACGCTCCGAGAATTTGGAGCTGGATGAAAGCAGAGGGAAAAGGCCACCAATAACCGGCAGCATCAAGATGCTGCACAGCGAGCTCCGGGGATTCTTGAAATAACATCTTGGTTTTGCAGAATTAAAGAGCAATTTGGCTGCATTAAGAGAGCATTATAGCTGCTCCTCTCCCACATACACATCAGGCTAACGACATCCTGTCAAAAGCAATCCAACCAAAGCCCCCGTTCAGCGCTGATACTTAGTGCAGTAAATGTACCTGTCACAGCCCTGCAACGGCTGGCGGAGCTCCGTCCTGGCTGCTGCTCCCCCCAGCAGGAGTTGTCCTGCCCGTCTCTGGATCATGAGGCTCGACCAGCCTCAGCGAGCTGCGAGGGAATCGGCCGCTGGCACTGCCAGAGCATTTTCCTGGCCCCATCCACAAATCCCAATATCATGCCGACATTGCAAAAAGCAACACAAATGAAAGAGCAAAATGAAAGGCCTTGGAGTCGTGCAAGGAGAAGGGCAAATCCGTATCTACTACGGGGTCAGGCCGCTGGAGGGGGCAAACAGCCCCAGCTCGCCTGAACTGGGCAGGGCTGCTCACGTTCGCACCACAGAGACAAACCCGCTCTTTTTGGGACTGCAAAAACCCCCGCGGATGTACCTGCAGGAGGTACCTGATGGAGCAACCCCGCCGGCTGGGCAGGCAGCGGGGGGATGTGCTGAGCCCTTCCCCGGGGCAGGCAGCTCTCAGCTCTCCGTGGCTGCCAGCCGGCACGAAGCCGCGGGAGCAGCCGGCGACGAGGAAGCCCCGCAGTGCCCCGGCAAGCGGCTACACCGGCACCTGCAGGTTAGCAGCAGAGAAATTGAGGCCACAGCCGAGACAAGCAGACTTCTGCCCAGAGAGCAGCTTTACCGGCAGTGTTGGGGAAGGCAAGCCAGCCTGCAGGATCCCTCTCCTCTCAGATCTACAGGCTATTTAGCCGTCTGACCTGATGTCACCCAACCCAAGGCGATGCAGGACAATTTTCCATTCCACCACAGGGAAGCCCAAGCATTTTCCAGCTCTGTAGTGAACCTGGGAAAACAAAAATGCAGGGCAAGGGATAACCACCAGCCAAAAAAAAGGGAGATGCAGGGAGATGCGGATAGGTGCAGGGGCATAGTTCAAACCACACACATTCAAATTGTACCCATCTAAGGGGGGGCACCTCCCAGGTCATTAAGCAGCCAGAGGAGTCACTAGATGGCCCTGCTAGTCCTGTTCATCTGATCACAGCGATGGATATTAAGAAATGCTAGTTTAGCTACTTTGCAGGCTTTGGGGGACTGTGAAACCAGCTGCAAGTCTCCTTCTGGGAGGAAAGGCCTCCCGAGGAGAGCACAGCAACCAGGGGTACCCTGGCCAGGCACGTGGAGGGGCTCCCCAGGACACATGGCACCTCCGGGCCTCGCCAGGCAGATGAAGGGTCCTTCCCGGTCCCGCCATGACCTGGGTGTCCCCTTCCCTCCCTGACATGGGCCCCACTTGCCAGAGATGCTGCAAGTCTCTGCCTCAGCCTAATCATGTTGACAGTGATGGGTGTAAGAGCCAGGGAACCAAATTAATGAACATCGTGTTGCTGGATAATCATGACATTAACATTATTGGATTAGAATATTTGCATAATTTGGGCACGAGTCGCTACCTGCACCGAGACATATGTTTACATGAATTTACATCCATTTGCATCCCAATGAAGCTCGTCCGGCTGCATCCCCAGCAGCCTTCTGGGTGACCAGTCACGGCCATTGGCAGCTCAACCCCAGGGACCATCTCCTGCTGTCAGGCACAATCCCTGGCCACTCAGATGCCAAGGAAACAGCAACATTTTTCCTCCTCAGGGTCTTACTCACACAGGTTACACCTCAGCTGGGACAGGCACGCCCCTTGCAGGGGTCAGGAGCAACACATCCCCAGCTTCAGCATCAGCATCACCCAGGCTAGAACTGCCCCTTCACAGTCCCCAGGGACTCTTGCAGCCTCTCCAGAGCCTGGGTCCCAGGTCCCAGGATAACGGGCAGTTCAGTCCATCCTACTCACAGCTGTGAAAAGAGCTTGACAAAACACTCCCAGCAGGCTGCAAAGCTCGGAATTTAAGAGGCCAATAAAGAGAACCCAAAATGAACTCTTTTTGCTCTCCTTTTTTTTATAAAAATCACACAATCTTTGATTCAACTCCTTGATTTTACAGGAAGGGGGAGAGATTCAATTACATGATTCCTGATTTCTTAACAGAAATAGAGACTCTGCACCCGTGGACCACAGAAAGGCAAAAACCCCTCCAAAGCCACACTGCAACAATTTGGTGGCAACATCAGATTTATACAGATTTATAAGCAGCTTCCCCTCCTGGCCTCCTCAGCAGAACCCGCTGCAGCGTTAACGTCGTGCAGTAACATCTGAGCAGAGAGTCTTACAGCCCACCCACAAAATCACACGGTGAGAAGTGTTGTGCAGGCAGCAGGGCAGCTAAATGCCCCTCAGCACTTTTCTAATGCAGAGCTGCACAAGGAGTTACCGAGCCCCTTCTCAGGCCCGGTAATTGCGAGTCGGGAGGGACCAGAAGGTGCACGTTAACTCCCTGGGCATCTCCAGCCCCAGAAATCACCACTGCGCTCCTTCCAAATGCTGACGTGAAAACAGACAAAAGGACCGGCCCGCCGGTGTCCAAACCATTTCCACCAAGACTCAGAGTGCCCACAAGCCTTGCCACCACTGAAAGCTTTGCAAATTACAGTGACTTATCTCCAAGTGCTGGCCTGCAAGATGCACAGAGCTAAACCTCGAAGTGCCCTTGGGATTAGACATGCCTGAACCAATCAATGCCAGCAAGAGCTGCAAATCCGTCGGCGAGCTCGGTGGGAAGTTTGCTGCGATGCAGTGAGCCGGAGCAGCCCTCTCTCCCCTTAGCTGGTGCAGGTAACAATGCTGCCATGTAAATAAAAGCACTGCTCAGACAAGATCACCTGATACTTTTGGGGTCTATTCACACAAACCAACCCACATCCGCTTGGTTTCTTGTCACTTCCTGTAGTTGAAGAAACTGTAAAGAAAAGACGCATTAAGCTACTGGGGCGAATCCGACTCCGGGGGACCCCGTTCCCAGCCTGGCCGTGCCCAGACGAGCCCCCACCCCATTCTGCAGCTGGATCGGCTGTGCGCTCGCCAGCCGGGCTGCACAGCATCTCCCCAGCGAAGCTGAGAGCAGCCCTGTCGCGGCAGCACAGAGGAAGGCGAGGAAGGGGGCCTGTCCCTGCCCTGCACAGCTCCCACCCACCACTGCTGCCGTCCACCTCACACAGCTTCAAAGCCTGGCATTTAGCATATCTCTGCTTTAACCACTCAAGCTATTACATGGGGACATTTTAAGACTTTTAAAAACCACGTCAAGACCCTTGGCTGGAAGGCAGACAAGATGCTCCCAGTGGCTTTAGTAAACTCCTATCCTTTAAGCAGAGTGCATTGTATTTCACTCCAAAGCGGTGCTCAGCTCCCATATCCAGGACCTTTTGGACTCACAAAGCACACGAAAAATAGAGACAAACCTGGCAGAGGGGTCAGAGGGACTCCATCTCAATGGGAGGCAGAGAATCAGAATTTCTGGCTGAAAAAAATCCTGCTTGGAGGAAGAACACGTTTGCACATGATTGTGTCGTTACGTGCCGAAGCCAACCGCTAATGCCCAATGACTCCACGTCACAAGCAATGAAGGCGGGAGCCCAGTACGATGGCAACAGGAGGAAGGAACGTGGTGGTGCACTGCTGCCAGGATATGGGCTCACACAGGGGCAGAGCACTTACATTATTTATGACCACGTAGATGGGACAGTGAATTGAGGCTGCTTGAGTGTTTGATCAGCCCACGGCTGTCAGCGTGGCTCACAGCTGGAGACACCAGATAACAGGAGAAAATTAAACCCCTCTTCCTCCCTCCCCTTGCCTCTCTAGTGGGCCTCGCTCAGAAAAGAAAAAAGAGGGAGGAAAGAAAGCCCAACAGATTAGGTCCAGCGCTGTAGAAACTCTAGCCCTGCTCCTCCTCCTGCCATCGCTGGGGATGCTGGACCTCCAGCAAGAGCTGTTGGGCAGAGCCTGAGGGATGCAGAGATGAAGGCTCAGGGATGCAGCCCCTGGCACAGGAAGGGAAAGAGCCCAGGGAGCAAAGCGGCTGTGATTTCCAGCTAGTGAAGAGCAAGCACAGCCCAGCTCAGCTCCAGTCTTTGCCCTGATATTCCCAGCCAAGCCCTACGCAGAGCCGAAGCAAGGCAGCACCGCAAGAGCAAAGCCAACACCGGGAGCAGGGAGCTGCGCTCTCACGGCTGCAGCCCAGGCGGAGGAGCAGGACCAGCCCTGTGCACAGCTCTAGCTGTCCTTGCATGGTGGTTTGCAGACCCTGATCAAGGTGGGGCTGATCTCCCTTGGGCATTCCTGCCCCGCTGCAGGGTTGCTGTGCTTCCACACGCTGCTCCCCCTCTGAACAAACCCCCTTCCTCTGCATTTCCCACATGTTGGTGTCTCACTCACCTCCCAAACACATCAGTGTGGGACTGAGCCCATGCTGCAAAAATCTGATTCCTATACATTTCTCTCTCCACAGAGGCAATGAAATGGGCTGCATCTGATTTCTTCCCTTCTTTTCCAGTTGTTTCACCCTCCTTTGCCTGTCTTTGAGGAACAGATGCACCCATTCATAACCATGCAAAAGAAAGTGCGTATTTGCCTTTTCAACTGCAGTGCAGCTGGTAAAGCACAGGAGGGAAAATTATGTTTTGTATGAATATACAAATTATCTGCACTGATCTTATTACACTTGAATGGCAAACCGACAGAAAAAGAAAACATGAAAGAGAAAGGCATTGTTTGGGCTGCGCCGATGTCGCATCATTATTGTTTATCCTCTCCAACCACTCCATCATCCTAATCCCACCATCTCCCACGGTGCAGGTCAGTAACAGTGATCTGATCTGCTAAACAGCACGATGCAGAGGCTGCCAGAATGCATACAGGCAGGATGCAAACCCGGCAAGGCAATGCCTGGGTGACGGCAGCACCTCTAGACATCTTGCCTGCAACTCCCAGGCAGGTCCAGGCCAAGCATCCAATAACTCACAAACATTATCAGTGGTAAAAAGATCCACGTTACAGTGGTACCAATTAGCATCAGAGTGCTGGAATACACAGGGGTGATATATAAACAAAGGCTCAGTAACTCCCTAACCCAAATCCTCACAGAGATATTCTTCTTCACCACACGAATAAATCCCCAAAGCCCACAGCAGAGCTGTGCGAGAGGGGGCACGCAGGGCAGAAGGCTCCTCCGTGCCCCGAGGATCATCCTCGCAGAGGACCAACGTGTGCGACTGTGCCGGCTCAGCACCTCACACCACAGGTCCTGACTCACCGAGGCAGCACTGGAAGCAGTGCAGAGAAGCCTGAGCAGCTCACTGCAACCCGATGTGGAGCAGCCCTCGCGTTCAGCCCCTTGGAGAGGGGCTGGGTTTGTATCCCGGCCACGTGTGGCTGAGTTCTCTGCAGGGAACAGAGCTTGTCCTCCCTCCAACGCAGCAGGGAGAAGAGCCCTTCTTTTAAAATTGTCATGGGGTGAGTGACCTCTGTACCCCAGGAGGACAGGAACCAAAAAACATGATTAAACACATTAACTCTACCACACAATACTTTGTTTAAATAGCTTTGTAATCCCTTAGGCCTTAGATGCAAAGACGTCCATGACCGCAGAGGGCTCAGGCAGGACGTTGCGGGCAGCTCCTCCCCAGTGCAGTGGCATCTGATTAGCCCTGGTGACAGCAGCTAATTCCTCATGCTACAGACAACACAGCAACTCCGACAAGTACAGAAAAACAATCACAAGGTGGAAATTCAAACAGAACACAAGTCACCTGCTGTCAAAACAGGGAAAATTTGGCAAATTTCCTACTTAGCACTTACTACATCAAGGCTGCTCAATGACGCTAATTAAACAGGTACCTCCCAGACATAGCCAGAAAGATTTATATCCCTAATTTGCGTTTCTCCGTTTATTTTTCTGTCCTCCAAGGCACCATTTTAATGGCCATGGTGTGATTCCTTGGAGGAGTTTAATTTTGCATGAGTGTCATTTGAAGATGAAGGTCCGTCCTGTCAGCGGCTTGATGACTGCTCACCCAGGGCCCAGATCCTGCCCCCTGCTCTCCCGCAGCAGGGCTCAGCTGTTCACCGAGATCTCTTGAGCTTGGCTTTACCAGGAGAAAAAATAATAATGCTGGGCTCAGCCGCTCTCAGTGATCCAGCTGCTGTCCCCATCCAGGGGCTGGGTATGTATCAGTCTGAGGACTCTTTTGGGGGTGAATGAGCCTCAGAAATCTCCAGCACAGAGCCAGCGCCAGCAGCTGAGCTGGGGGATGCTGTGCAGGGTTGTCGCTACAAAGCAGGGCAGCCCTGCAAAGCAAGGACCGGTCTCAGAGATGCGATCTCTCCACCCAGCTCCCAAATCCAGCCCCCAAAACCGAGCCCAGAAATTAGCTGCTCCAGGGCAGCTCCCACACATGAGGGAACACGATGTGTGCTGCCTGCCAGTGACGTGTCCCATCCAGGGCAGCCGGAGCAGAGGTATATAACTGCAAACTATTAAAAACATCCACAGTCCTGTGATAATTACTCAGAGCCACCTCTGAAAGCAGAAATCATTCCTGCTCAGGAGGGGGAAGCTGTCTCTGCCAGCACCCCTTGCCCAGATGGCCCTGACAAGGCTGTGATTAGCAGGAAGTTTCCAGCCCCAGATAATAACTGCTGACTGTGATTAGGCTGGTAGGAGAGCTGACGAGAAAGGGAGGCAGTGATGCCCGTTTGCTGCATTTGGTCAACTCCCGAGTAACAGGGAAGCACCTGGGAGGAAATGGCATATAGCTGGGGGCTGAGAGACAGCTCCGAGCACAACAGTTGCTGTTAAACTGATACAGTCCACAACAAAAATACTTTAAAACCACAATTCCATCCTTCCTGGCAAAATATGAATACATCATGTAGAGCCACTCATTCCAGAGAGGGAAAACAAGAGCAATAATCCCTCCAAGATTTCACAAACAGCTTCCAGTGCCAGACAGAAATCAGTGGAAAGAAATGCAACAGATGCCTTCCAACCCAGACAATCCCTGCAAAGCACAAAGGTGAATGTGTACAGCCCTCCACCTTGAGGGGATTTGAATTCGCCCCTCGTAGGTGCAGCTCCCAGGCACTGATCAGAGCAGCACCCTGGGGTGCTGTGCAGGCATCCCCAGGGACCGCTCGGCAGTGGGGCACAGGCCAGCAGCAGCGTGCTACACCAGCAGTGGGGCTGGGCTGGCTCCTTTCACGTTTTGCCACGAAGATGACGAGAGGAGATATTTCTGCAGGGAGAGGGGCGCAGGGCAGGGGTGTACGAGGATGTGCGCGGCTGCCCGTGGGTGCTGCCACACGGCACTGGCAGGCAGCACACATCGTGTTCCCGTCTGCACTGCCATGGAGCTACATGGCAAGAACCCCATCTTGTCGTGCCTCTCAAGTATCGCAGGTATTTCTAGCGCTACCCGAATATACTGCTAATAAGCATCAATGGTCAGGAAGGAATCTGAATGAGCAGCTCAAAATACAAATTTTCCACAAGATGCTTACCCATCACCTGCCAGCTTGTGCCTGCTGAAAGTCTCATTATTTGATTGCAGCATCGGCTCTCCTAAAAATCTTGCCTGAACTCTCCCTCAGTCACACCCATCTGCAGAAACAAGGCGTTATGATCGGAAGAGCAGTCTGCAACGCGAGAGGAACAAAGCAATGGGAGAGGTGGGCTGGTGAGACACCGCTGCCACCAGCCCTCTTCCCTGGAAGGAAACATCTTATGGGAGGGATGGCGAGGAGCAGAGAAGAGCAACTGCTGCTAAGTTTTATTTTACAAATAAACTTCAGCCATCTGCAGATATTATCTGCCATTTTGTGTTACCGTCCAAGCGCTCCAGCTGATAGTCCAGGGCTTTCGCTTTCCGATTCGGTAATGGCCAGAAACACACTGTCTAAACACCAGCTGGTAGCCCATTTGCTTCAGCTACGTTCAACTGCTATGCATGGTTCCTACAGAGAAAGCATCCCCTTTCCCCTCAAACTACAGCTGTAAAAAGCAAACATGGAAACTTGGCAATTCATGGACAGTGTTTTTGATTCAGAGAGATCCTGCAGTCGACTTTCCCATACATTGGTTGTTGTCATGGCAAGCGGAGGGGGGAAGGAACAATGTAGAGGTGGTTAGTCCTTGACATGCTCCATCCTTGGACTAACGGCAGCTCCCCAGCAAAACAATCCCAAGAGCAATTATCAAGGCACTTTTAAAATGGGAAAGGCAAAAACAGATTAAAAAGCCATTTGAAACCTTGAAGCTGAATGCCGAGTGGAAGGGAACGCAGAGCAGCCAGGGCTGCACACGCTCGGCAAACAACGCGGAGACGCTTCTCTGTCGGCAGAGATAAATGGACCCCGACTGTCAAACCGGAGCGAGTGACAAACCTTGGGAGGTCGTGGAGACAGCACCTGACAGAATGACAAGCGGTGCTGCTTTATGCTTAGTGGTTACAACACAGAAAACCTTTCACAGAGGGGCTGAAGAACAGACCTGTGTCCCCTGCCATGGCCAGCACAAGGTACCAAAGAGGGGCAAGACAAAAGACAACTTTCCAGTGCAGAATTCAATTACGCTTCAGCCGCGTGAATCACCATTCCACTGGCTGGATTATTTTCCTTCCTCGCTGGAGCCAGCCCAAGGATTTGGAAAGTATCTGCAACCTGGGAATGGAAAAAACTTTTTACTGTTTCAAGAATGGTAAGCATTTGTTATTGAGCCAAAGCTTTATTGTTTCCAGTAGTAAAACACTACATAAAAGTCGTAAGGGATGGAGACAGGAACAACAAAATAATAAAAAGAAACACAAACGACCAGAGCAGACTGAGCACTCTTCTCTGAGCCCTTCTTGCCGGCCTTAAGCCAACAAAACAGGCAGTCAACTGGTACAGGTTTTGGATAATATTCCAACCAAAGCTAAAAAACACAACCAAGAGACGCAACAAAAAGAAAAGTGGTCTTTAACAGAAAATATGTGCACAGAGCTGTGGATGTTCCTCTATCACATTCATGTGTGGGAGATGACGTTCTCCTGGGCTAGATCCTTCCCTTGACCCAAAAGGAGCCTTTCCATAGGTGACTGAATGGTTCTGGTTCAAACTCAGGTGGAATTACTCCATGGAGGTAAAATATAGAGGTAAGAAACTAAGATTTTCAATCTCACTGGTAAAAGAGCAGTCCCAAACTTGTCTCCAAGAGTGTTTTATAAAACCTAGTCCAAGTTAAAAATCAAACTCATGCCTCGAAGTGGCACAGTAAGCCAGCAAGGATTACCACATTCCTGTGCAGAGCTGGCAACCCACAGTGTTGTAAACGGCCCTAAGAAGCGAGGCTGGGGGTGAAAACACGACCGACCTGCCTGCACTGCCTAGGAACGAAGCACAAGAAACACAAGAAGAGTTAGAAATGACATGCTCAATTTTAAAAACTCTTTCCAACTCAGTGTAGAGTTTTTGATGAGAAAGTAACAGGTTCAAAGAAAACTGAGTCAATTATTAAGTGTCTTTTACCCTTCTTCTTCTGAAGGATTAGGTCAGGCTGTCAGGCCAGCCTGTCTGAGGCACTGCAGTAATGAAAGCGCGAGCAAGACAGCCTCAGTAGGACTGTTAAAAGCTCCAAGGAAAGACAGGACTTTTTTAGTGGCAAAACACTTCTGAAACTGAAGACCCTGCAGCTCTCAGAAGAAACAGCATGACTTCAGCTCTGAAATCATACCGGCACTTCAGCAAAAGCTGACTTCTGGATTTACTGAAAAGAAACAGCTAATGATTGTGGCATTACCCCTTTCAGAGGTGCAGCTGGTCAAGTCTCCATGGCCAGGTTTAAACAACACAGACCACAAAACAAAGTATCCCTCAGTGGAGAACAACCTCAACCCTTGCTCTCTTCAACACTGAAGTTGTGAAGCCCACGTTCAGTGGTTTCCCTTTATGCCACCTCAAAGAGCCCACATTATCCAAAGGTTTTGTTTTCATTTTTAAAGGGGCAGAAACAGCTCATGGAGGGAGAGCTGGAAGGATTTTCTCAGGAACTTGCCATAGCACATTGGCTGGAACAGCAGTGAGGGAACGGTCCTCTGTTAGACCATGTTCATTTAGAAAGTCAAGGATTGATTTCTGATCTTCTGCTAGAGCGTTCCAGCACCCAATCTCATTTATCTTCATACTGCAGCCATTTGTAAGAGCATATACTACATGCGCACAAAACACCCAGCAGCTAAGGAGAACAGAAGAGTAATAACTGAGGGAAAAGGGCAACATTAACAAGCACAAATCTATGATTTCAGAGGGAACTTTTTGGAATCCTTGGTTCTTCAGCAGAAGACAGGTCAGATCCAAAGCATTTAATAAAAATCTATCGACTCCTACTTGCCTAGTGTGGGTTTTATTCAACCCTTCAACGATCTAATTGCTCTAGAGATGTCAGGTAATTTGATTTTTCTCATCTGTCATGCCTTGGAGGGAAATTGTCCATCCTGGAGAATTAGCAGGACTGCGGCACACAGCTTTCTACAACCTGACTCATGATGACACCATCACAGTCACACAGATGCTCAACACTTGCAGGAGAAAGGTAAAACAAAGGCCCCTGCTCATGCAAGAGATGCCAGGGTGTGCATGTGGGAGGAGAATCGGCAGAGCTTAACAAGACAAAGTAATCTGAAAGCTTTTATCCGATCGGGGCACATGAAGGCAGCCAGCTGGGCCGTGGGGTGGTGGGCGTTCTCCCACCAGGAGCTGCAGCACACACACACTGCGCACAACCCCAGTGCCAAAGCATCATCCTCACCACAGGACACACAGGACAGTGCACAGCCAGGAGGACCGAAAAACTCACAGTAAACTTCTCTGAGTGTTTCTTTCCTAACTGATGTGTCTCCCCGAGCAGACAGCCCTACCACAGAGAGACCTCAGTGGACGTGAACGGGAGCACAGCTTCCCCAGCTGATTCAGGATGCCCCCACCAAACTCGTACCAACTCAAACCAGAGCAACGATGACAAGAAACACAAGGGGTGACACCCTGGGCCCATGGGAGTCAAGTGTAAATCGAAGACCCGGTCTCACCCTTGGGGTCCACAGAGGGGAAATTCCTCCCTGGGCTGAGAAGCAGTAGAAGGGCTGTGGTCTCCTCACAGCCTATTTCAGGGACGTAGGGGTGAATTTCCCTTTCTCCTGAAGACTGTGAAGCCAGCAGCTGAACCCAGGACTGGGCTCGGCAAACCGGGATCAGCGAAGGCAGCACACACTTCTTCAGTTCCAGTGAGCACTTTGTGTGCCCCTTCCAACAGACACAGGTCTGGACCCCACAGTAGCACCACACAGCATGGCACCCCTCTCCAAGCAGCACCCCAAAGTGCCTGTCAGTCAGCAGAAGGGGAAACCAGACCAAACCATCAACCAGGTCAGTGAGGCAGGGAGGACAGGCAGGTGCTTTCCCAAGTGCCATCGTGTTGCTAACGCCTGTGCAAGAGCCAGCATCATAAAGTCACCACCGGCAGCAGTCGCTGTCTGGAGTGAGGTCTGCAGGAGTGAGCAAGGGGCGAGCACTGGATCCAGGCAAAGCAGCTCCATCTTCACAGCTGTCAGCATCGTGTTCTGGTGTGGACGCACCGTTTGCCTTCAAAATACATACAGACAAAAGTTTTGTTTGGAAAGCAGTGAAGTGGAGAGACTTGACAAAGTTATTTTACATTGCTTTTATATACTCAGTGCTGTTTTAAGAGCTTCCTAAAACTAATAATGAAGAGAATGTCTATGCATCATTACTCCACACTCTGTCAGCAGTCAAGGCCCATTAAATTTTATTAAAGAAAGAAAAGACAGGGGAAAGAAATGGGCAAAGACGGAGAAAGGAGGAGTTGTACTGCTAGATCTGGTCCTCTGGTACAACGCTTCCCTCAAAGGGCCAAGTCAGACAGCAAGCCAAGCCTCAGCTCTCAGAGGTTTGCGAACTGGTGACTGCACCCACGTGCCACAGAGCAGGTCCTCCACGTCCTTGCCCTCCATGTGCCTGGGCCGTGGACAGGAGCCACAGCAGAACGTGGCCCTTCCTCACGGCCGGAGATGGGCGCAGGACAGCAAGGCTCTGCTGCAGAAGCTCTCTGGCTCATGCTGACTACACGAACCTGAGCTCACCACTTCAGCAGCCCCTGGCGAAACTCCGGGTCTGCTGGGACATGCTGTTTCCAGCATGTGGGGTGAAAGCGGGGCTGGCAAGGTGAAGAGCTCTACGGCAGCAGTGTTTCAGCACTAACTTCTCTCCCCTTTCTCTGAACTGAAGGGGACACAAATTACATCGACTCCTGGAGAAAGCACAGGGATGTTTCCAGTCACCGCGTTCAGGTGAAATGTTCAAGGCACAGGAAGTCCTGAAAATTCCTCCCACCAGCTACTGTCCGGCGTCCCAGTTGAAAGATAACCTCCCGAGCCACAAAACCTCTCAATGTGTTGACAAAGGCTCCAAAATCCAGGCTTTTAACTTCTGTATTACTGACTTCCCATGCTCTTTCCTTTATGCTTTGTTTTGAAAGATGACATCAACTATTGCCCTCAGTGCTTTGTGTAAAATGCTGAATAGAAAGTTGGAGGCGCGAGGAGTAAACGCATTGCAAAGGGCAGAGAATAAGTCTAAGGACATGGGGGGGCAGGAGGCCAGACAGGTGGTTTGATCAAAGACCAAAGCACAGACCTCTGCAACGTGAAAGAAGGCACAAAAATAAGAGTTTCATCCTCAGCAGCAGACTTGTTTCCAGATATATTGAGTGAAAGAGGCAAGAGAATGAGTCTTTGTCACTCCTCTATTTTCAAGGAAAAAGTCTTCAATTTAAAACTCCATAAAGAATGACAGAAATAGTGAAAGTAATTTCTTTTTTAGATACTCGAGCCTTTATTCACTTAACTTCAAGGCGGACTTTAAAAGAGCTGAAAATGTTTTGGTTCTACCAGTTGAGGACAAAAATATTTTAATTCCATAAAACATAGAATGGGGCTTATGCTTCTTCTGCAGTTCATATTTACAAATGCATTGTGTGTAGAATGCAAACCTTGAATCATTTCCTAACGCTGTCACTACCCGAAGACATGTTTTATTTATAAATACAGCAGGACCTTTCAGTACTCTGCAGTACCAATATGAGCAGGCAGAGACAGCTCAAAGCTCCTCAGCCATGAAGGCACAATTCAATTTTTGCACTTCGTGGAAGAGGCACCACTCATCCTCCTTGGCAGCAGGAAAACTCAATCCTGTGGCAGTGGCAGCAAGCTTTGAGCAAAGGGGGGCAAACAGCGGGGCTCAAGGATTGATGGGGCAGCCAGTGCGAGCGGCAGAGGCTTGGAGAGGAGAGGGCTGGGTGTGGGTCTCTCCCCTACATCTGACCCCCTCCTCCTTCCTATCCTGTGCAGGCAGAGGCCAAAGGCAGAGGGAGGAAGAGCAGGGGTTGCGAGCAGAGCTCTCTCGCGTGGTTGCCCACCTTTTCCACCCTCCTGCAAAGCCAGCCCTGGAAGACTACGTTGTTCAGCTGCAGCTCACAGGGATAAGGGAGCGAGCAGTCTGAAAATGTTTAAGCAACTTTCTCACCAAACGCAGGAAAACAAAAGTCACCTCCCCAAAGACTGCCAGGAAGAAAGTCATTAAAGAAATTATGATCTGATTTGGAGACTAATTACTGTTAGGACAATTTTTTTTCCTACATGGAATCGAGTAGTTAGGCCCACTGAAGCAAAATGTTACCTCCTCATCGTCCCTGAGGGAGCAAACCAGACATCTGAGAAACAGAAGGGAAGAAAAAAAAAAGAAGTTAATGTGTTAACTTCAAAGATGCCCTGAGAATTTCCTGCCATGAAAATAATGCAGAATGGCTCTGCCTGTCTCATGTATTAACAGCTTGCATATTTATGAGCAAAAGTTGATGCCTACCCCAGCCAGGGAGGCACTGAGCCACAGCGAGACTGACACCACCTCATTTCTAAAGCCAATCAAATCTTGAAAGACGGGTCATAAATCTCACCAAATTAAGAGAGCCAGAAGCAGCATTTCCTGCCCATCTCCCTCAGCTCCAGGCCCTTGTCTCAGCTCCGCTCAGCCTCTCCCAGCATGACAGCCTCAAAGCGAGCAGCCAAAGGCAGGTATCCAGAAGCTACCGCTTCAGCACCCCGGGAGCAGGGCTCAGGCTGGACCTGCTGACCTCTGGAGGTCCTTCCAGCCGGTCTCACCCTGCGATTGCCAGCCACAGCGTTTCTTATACCCCACCAGGCGCTGCCATCATCATCTCAGCTCCCAGACCCAGCAACACCACTGTTTAACGTGGCTCTGTTTAACTGCCAGCTGCTGTACCGCTCTTTAAGTATTAATGATTTAGACAACACATTGGCAAACGAGCAGAGATGGGGAGACTGTGATTTGCACTCAGATGTATGCTACTCATTCATTAGCTTGTCTTGCGGCTGTTTCTCAGACCTCTTCTTTTAAGCACAAATTAGAGCCTTCCCCAGCCCCACAGCCCGTGCCAAGCTCACTCACCATCCCCTATGGGTAGGCTGTTCAGGTGACCCACGGAATACCAAACAGCATTGACCTGTTCCTTTCACAAGGTCCTCAGAAGACAATGAGGGCCCCATTAACTGGGACGCACCACAGTAGAACTCGCTACTGATCCGAGAGATGCCTTTTGGTCTCATTTTACCCCCTGCAGCAGCCAGGTCTAAGCTCAAAGATGTGATCTCCATTTAAAGCTCTCCATTGGCTAATGAAAACCACTGTAAGATACTGATGATTTCTTTGTTTAATTCTGTTTAATATTCTCTTTAAGAAAAATGTCATAATTAACAATAGGGAGGATTTTATGCTTTTTTCACTTAACATATCAACTGTACAGCCAGAACAAGGCGAGACCTCCCTAGCTACAGGCAAACAACGGGAAAAAGAAAGATTGCGCTTCTGTCCTGTGTCCAAATTTCATTCTCTTTAGGATAAAACATTCTCCAGGAAAACCACTGCATGAGTTTCCTCTCGACAGCTACCACATCAGAGTGGGCACCTCCAGAAACTGGAGCTTCAGAAGAAGAAACAACACCAGACCCTCAGAAAATGATGCTTTTGAGAAGGTTTGAAAGCAGGTGGTAAAAAAAAAAATAAAAGAAAAAAATTGGCAGCCTCTCAACTCACCACTCTCTTCTGCAACTTTCCCTCATGGGCTGAGGTTGCCTAAATCCCAATGCAGCTCTGACAATGAGTCATTTTATGACAAACCCCAGGCTTCATGATCTGCCTCACCAAACCCCAGCCGGAGCAACACACTGGAAACCTACAAACTCTTCTTAATAGCTCCTTGCTTTCCCTTGGCCGCACAACCATGCTGTCATCTTGGCCTTCAGGCTTAAAGAGCTAAGGACTATGAGAGCAGCTGCATTTGCAGCACCATTCTCTAATTCCCTGTTCTGGCTGTGGCCTGGGATTTAAGGATGCTAAAGTGTTCTGCAAAGTCACACTTGAGAGCGGAATTAGAGCAGAGGTGAGAAAAAGAAGAGAAAAGAAAGTCACTGGTAGAACAACACCTGAGGTGCTAATATGAAGCAAAAATTGCTCCCAGCACAGCGCTACAAAGTTTCAGAGCCTTTCAGAAAAGCTATACAAAAATCACCCTTTAAAGTCCTCATTCCGCAACGGAGGATCCGCAGTTTAAAGGAGAAAGGATCTTTGCCCCTGCTCTGCTCTTCGCTCAGATCAGAGCGGAGCGCAGGGGCTGTCCCACAGGCAGGGAGATGCAGCAAAGAGTTCTGCCAGCCTCGACACACAGCACACAGCACCCATCACCTCCACCGCTCTCTGAAGAGATGAAACAGCAGGAGCAGACTCTGCTTTCTGGCAGACAGTGGCATCCAGAGGGAGCCACGGTGTAAAGCCCCTCACAGACACCCAAAGCTCTAATTAATTAAGATGGGGAGAGGCACTGCCACTTGCTGCGAGGCTCCCACCATTTCTACGCCCCAGACCTGCAGTATCCCAGAGCACACGAACCCCTCTGCAGAGCAGGAGGCTGCCTTGGGGACCACAGGGCCAGTTTTGCACTTCCCTTTATTTCTGCTCTTGCCATGGGGCATTCAGTGGACTCCTGGATGTCCGGTCTGCTCAACCCACCTGCTAGGGAGCTGCACAGCACGCAGGGTGACGCGAGCCGTATCGCTGCACAATGCTGATTACTAAATTCATACGTAATGGATCGTGATTGCTGGTAGTTTGCTGCACAGATCACATCACGGCAGCGTCTCTCCAGCTGGGCACGTTAAGTGCTCTCAGAGTAATCAAACGCTGACCACGCTCATCCCTGCCGCTCACTCACTGCACAGAGGCAAGGCCACATCCCAAACACATCAGCAGGAAAACAAAGCCACTCTCCTTCTCCCCTCCCCACCTGGAAATGCTGTGACGACCCCCACTGTGGGACAGCGCATACAGCTGTGGCAAACACAACACAGGCACACCACAGGCCTCCCAAAACACGCTCAGGTTCCAGCTTTGCCTCCTTGCAGAGACCTTTGGTAGAGTCTCAAAGGCTGACACACCAGCCCTTGCCAGCACCCACGCTGCAGAAAGGAGTGTGAGGTCTAATGCCGGCACAGGACAGGCTGAAGACAGGCCAGCTGCTCTGCAGCCCACCCCGCCACCTCCTGTGGCCACAGGTCTTGGAGGAAGCGGGTAGCTCACCCAGCTCCCTGCGAGCCCACAGAACTCCCCGGCCCAGGCGGGTGCTTGGCTGGTGGCTGGTTCCCTGACGTGACACGGCACAGAGAACGCTGCCCGCTGCCACCCTCCACCAGTTCCCAAGCCTGTGCCTGCCAACTGCAACCACCACCGGTTTCATTCCCCTCCAGCACACGCGAGCAGAAATACTTGCTGCTGTCTCCCTGCCTCTCTCTGCCCCGGCTCTGGGGAACACAGAACCCTCCTGCCCAGGCACTCGCTGCTGCCAGCACCACATCTGAGCAAAGCAGCCCCTTCTGCAGGAAGACTGGGAAATAAACGACCCCAGACGTAACAAAGGTCTTTACAGATATTCTCTAGTCAGCCAACCTGGCTTAACCTTCTCCTTAGCAGGATCCTCTCCACATCCCAGGGACTATTTTAACTGGGCTCATGAGATCACTGTAGTTTTCATTTTTTAAATATATGTCCATGCTGCCTGTCATTTTTAGCTCTCTCCAGCCTAGCAAGGAGAGGTCTCAGTGGAAAGCATTGACCCCTTGTGCCAAGCTTTGCATATGAGTTTTTTAGCAGGAAAAAGGCATTTTCTGCCAGTGAGATATTGTTTGCACTGTCGTGGCCAGGCAGCAGTTAGTTCAAACAGCTGGCAGGAAAGCTCCAAAGTGCTAAGCACTGTACAAACACACCGTCCAGGCGTGCATCCATCCAGACTTCAGCATGGCCATGTAGCACCAGCAGAAAAGGCACCCAGGGGGTCACACTCACTGTCCACCACCACTCGCTTCAACCCTGCAGAACAACCCGTGCTCCGCTCCGGTGGGCTGCAGAGCCAACACACAATGGGAATCAGCCACAGCCAACACAGGCTGAAAATAAAGCCAGTCCGGGGCAGCACTATAAACCAGAGACGATGGACAGAGCACAAGTAGCACTCATTTGCTTTGTGAAAACTAAAGAAAACTGCAAATCTCTGAAACCTGGGAAGGGAGGGAAGAGCAGAGAAACAATTCTGTGCTGGCTATTTCTAGCAGGAAGCGTGGGGAGGGGGACTATGACTCTGTGGTGCGCTAAAGGATAAACCTGCTCTCTCTAATCCAATTTACGCCTCAGCATGCACAGCACACAACAGGCTCAGGAACAAAAGGAGTGGCAGTTCACAGGGCGGCAGGAACACTCTGGAGGGAGCAGCGCTAAACGGTAACTTAAGGGGTTATTGAATAGATTAGCGGGAACCGCAGCTGAAAGAGATGCAAATGTGTTCTTGCTGCTCAAGATCAGATGTGATAGCAGCCTCTGCTCTCACAGTCACTTAATTGTTCCAAGGCTGTTGAGGGGGAACAATTTTTTTTGTTTGTTTTGCACTGCAGAGTTCTGGGAAGAGCCATGCTTGGCTTTAAGAGCCATCTAACATGAGGAAAATTTTTATTCAGTCTCATAAAGCTGCTGGACTTCTGCTTTGCTTCAGTACAAGCTCAATCTGTCCTGTTTCCTCCACAGGGCAGACAGGAGCTCCGGGCCTTTGCAGGGGGACAGACCCAGGCTATGGCTGCTCTCAGGGGTGGGTGTAGGCAGCTCCCACCCCAGACGATTACTCATGTTGTAGCATAGATTCTGCACATGGGGAAGAGGGAAGGAGTGCACTGTAATGCTGTGACAGCACCTGCCATGAGAAAAGCAGCAGGGAAAGGGGATCCCGGGCCACAGCTTTGCCAGGTGAGCCTCTGAGAAAGCTGCGCTTCGAAGGAAGTCAGCCCCAAAGGCATGGATCTGCCCGGAGAGGAGGTTCAGCTCACCAGGTGCTCTGACGCCAACATCACTGTCGCGCCCGTCCGCCGGCTGGTCGCTCTGGCAGCTCTCCGTGGCACTGAGGGCAGCCCCCTGCTCGCTGCCCAGGCTGCTGTGGCTCCCCGAGAAGGCATGGGAATGGGTGCTCCCCAGCACCCTGCCCATGGTCTGGCTGGGTTCCCCAATAGGTGCTGCAGGGACACAACAGAGATGCTGCTGTGGGAGGGAGAAGTGGGTGCAGATGCCGGGCCAGGCTCTGAGAGAGCAGCAGCCTCCCCGCTCCCAGCCAGACAACCTCAGAAGCAGGGTCAAAACCCAGTTCCCATGCTCTGCTCCTAAAATGGCACTGGTGATTCCTGTGCTATAAAGTCAGGAGTGAGGAGTTGGCCAGAGGTGTGCTGCCAGGTGGTCGGCAACAGCTCCCAGCCGCAGGGACAACGTAGCGACCCAGCACCAGTTTGACCCATTGATACTGTTCCATTGAGACAGGACCGGATCCTCACCCGGCACAGCTACAGCCAGTGGGCTGCACCAGCGCAGGGCAGGCACGCGGCTGAGCCAAAACCCACAGTACCACGAGCCGAACGTTCAAGCACTTTACACTTCCCACCCCCCAGGCACAAGGAACACCACCAACTCCTCACCCAGTCCTGCTCGGTGCTTTCTGCCTTGTGAGCTTTTTGACCCCGCAGGCAAGGGCTTGTCGTCCAGGCTGGAGGAACTGAACTCCGAGTCGCTCTCACTGTCGCTGGAAACCACTGCAGAAAAGATCGGGGGGAGGAGAGGAGAGAGACAGGTATTCACAATGTTCATAACACTTACCAAAGAGGGTGCCACATGGATCCAAATAAAACATCAACAAATGCTGACTTGCTGATCACGTTCTCCCTCTCCAAAAGGAGCCCTACCTGCAGTTCTCCCACCGCTGTTCCTCTCAAATATGACGTGCTTTTACTTTTTTACAGACGATTTATAACTCCGCCACATGCACTGCAGCGATGCCAGCACCTGAAGCAGACACACACACCACCAGTGCTTCTCTCCCAAACCTGACCACGACCATGGGGACCACACCGCTCCTGTGCCACGCTTTGCTCCCAAAGCTCCTTGCTGCAAAGCTGAGAGCCCCACAGCACGGCTGGCCCTCAGGTCGGCACGCCAGCGAGCCCCCTCCTCATGCCATCTGCTGTCTCCCACACAGAAGTGACATGTTAAGGGCTGGGCTGGATACAAGGCTGGTGCCTGCTCAGCTGCTGGTAGAGGGGTCCCAGCTCCACCATAAGAACATCCACATTTGAGCAATGTGGGGAGAGGGGTTGGCTTCCTCCAAGTCACATTTCGAGTGCAGCAGGGCCTCTGTGGAGGCTCCAGGATCTTTGAGGAAAACACCAGATAAATACTGAGCACATCAAATAAAAAAATCCTGCAGCGATTACATGAAGAACCAGCCTTATTAGCTCATCATCCATTCAGCAGAAACTCATCCCTATCAGCGCTCTGCCCAGAACTGTATTACTCCTATGCCTCCAAGTCTTAAAAGGCAAGGGTCACTCCTCTTCCCCAAGGAGACGGTTCGTCCATTTCAAGACCACTTTTTATTCTTCATTTTTTTTCTCCCTGAGTTCTGGCCCTAATCCTGCTGCTTTCCACCCTCCATAGTTTCCTCAAGAGCTGAATGAGCTTCATTTTGCCAGACACAACTCCCCAAATTGGCAGGTTGTTTCCACTTTTCCATGCAATTATGCAAGCACCTCTCCTGCTTATACCAGTGTAAAAGATAACTCGACTGCCAGCTGCTCTGGATGAAACAAAAAAGGTGTTTTTCCATCTCCTGGGTTTTTGTAATGGCCTGATCTCAGAACAGAAATGATGGGGCTGAGGAAGAAGGTAATGGGAAATCAGCTGTCTTTTGTTTGAGGGATTGCACCTACAGCATTTCTCCACCTGACCAATGCAGATACCAGCTCTCCTGGCAGCTCAGCAGCCATTTCAAACAGTGGGTCACAGTTTCCGATGGAAAGTACAATACTGGCTCACGTGGGACACAGAGTAGGCAACGCTGCAACTTACCGCCTCTACTGCAGAAAAAGGAAGCCCCAAGTATTTCTTCACATTCATTACGACGCACTTATAAGCTCACGTTTATATGAGAAATGAGCTCCCTGTTCTGCTGCTGAAGAAACCCTTTGCCCCCGCACTGTCAGTCATGGTGTCCAGCCTCACGGTGCTGCCAGGCGCAGGAGGGACATGGGTGCGCTGCTGCAAGGCGACAGCCACGGGGTAGCAAAGAGAGCTGCCAGTTCATCTCTCCGCATCAGTGCTAAAATTCACTGCATGTGGTTCGCAGAACTACAAACCCTTTAACACTGCCCAGGGCGTGAGGACGGGTGTCCCCCCCCCTCACACAGGCGAGCACAAGCTGTCAAACATTTCTGTCAAGGACCTCTGCAGATACTCCTGTATTCAGGCAGCGTCTGTACTACACAAAATATTTTATTAAAAAAACCCTAATACCTAAAATAACATTTTTCTGGAGTTAACATCTCGGAGGATATTAAAGCTGTCTGCCAGCATTATTGCAAAGTGTTATTGAAATTGCCCTGGCAGGCAGCTCCCCATGCAACGCCGTGCTGCTGGGAAGCACTGCACAGTGGGCAGGCTGCCAGGCCCCCTCCTCGCTGCCTGCGCAGCTTTTCCTCCGGGGAACCGGCTCCTCCTGTGCCGCCAGCCTTCCCCTCCTGGCACCATCAGAACCAGGACCTCTCACCTGCAGGGAAAGCGGCTGCAGAGCTGAGCCGGGCAGAGAGCGAAGCCCCATTGCAAGCAGGGGGGCTGCACTTCTGGCTAAGAGTTCTCAGAGCAAAGGTTTGGCTTTGGGCTTTGCTGTCTTAAAGGCAGCTTCGCTACTTCCCCAAAGCTCTGTGGGAGAGGTTGGGGACTATATATAAATACTGCTAATAACAACCCATACATACCAGGCTTTTTGCTACAAAATCCAAATCTTAGCTCTGAGAATCATTCTGACCATCCCATGCCCAATTCCCTCAGCAAATGCACTCCCGTGCCACTTGGTCATCATCCTTTTTTGGCTTCCTGGATTCATAAAATCCATTGCTTTAGAACTGCTCCTTCCTCCACAAATCCTTTAAAAATGCTGGAAGTCAGGATTTATTTGGAGCAGGCCCCATTGAATCAGTGGAGGTGACTTTAGCTGCCTTCCCTTCTGCCATTCAGCAGTTCAGAGAGAATCAGCACAAGAGGAGGAAAATATTAATGACACAGAGGCACTCACACCGCAGGAGCAGCCCTGTCTGCTCTCATTTCCTCTGCTGCCAATAAGAATGTATTTTACCCACTGCACCAATGTTTCCCTTTAAGGTAATTTTTCTCCCAAAGCTCCCAGACCTTCTGCTGGCACTTTCCAGAGCCCAGAAGTCATAAATCTGGTGCTCCAGCAGTTGCTGATATATCAATAAGAGTCGCTGGACGGCTGTACTTTCAGAGAACGCAACAGATTTATCCCTCTCAATCTCCAGCTGACTGAAAAAAAGCTCATTAAAAAAATATGCGGAGATAAAACTTGCAAGAAAAGCACTATTCCCACAGAGAATGGGTCACTCTTCGAGGGCCTGAACCCCGGCGGCTGCTGCCAGAGCTCGTGATTCTTCTGACACGTGGTTCAACCTCCGAGCCAGAGGTACCAGAGCCTCGTGGCACGGAGAGCTGCAGGGAATGGTGGAGGGCTGCCAGGCTGCACTTAACCCCAGCAGCAGAGGATGTGGGGAGGCAGCAGGGAAAGGGGCCCTTGGCTGGGGTTGAGCTCTAATATTAAATGCATGCATTGGGCACGGGCACACCTGCTATGGTTAGAGTCAGCCACGCTCCCTCCTGCTGCCCATTGCAAGGCAGAGCTCAGTCCCTGCACACACAAAGCTTGGTATTTCTTACAGCTGACAAAAATACAGAAAAAAAGCCACATGGACACGCTCGGGCACCCTGCAGCAACAGCTCCGAACAGACACACGTGCCCAGCACAGCCAAGACGCGCTGCATGAGCGGGCTGAGCACGAGCCTTTGAGCACCCGTACCATCAGCCTTTGCAAACGTGACCTCCAGGGAGTGGGGAGGCCGACTGCTCCCGGTCACTGTGGGTGGCAGGGTCAGAGAGGAAGAGTTTCACTACAACCCAAGTGTCTCACTGAATGCAGCTCCCACACTACATCACGCCCAGAGCTGCCCGCAGTTGCAGGGACATCTCCAAGCAGGAGGAGGGGACCAGACCCATCTGCTCTCCCCTTTAGAAGCAGCACACGTGCAGCTTCAGCGCTGCCCAAACTTATAGAGAAGTCGGACGACTCCTCGGTGGCCTGCAAAGCACTTGATGTGCCCCAGCACGCTCCTTTCTGCTCCGTCACTTGGGGATTTGGCCTCCAGCACACAGACGCCGGACGAACCCGCTGCGTTGCCCTGCCCAGCTGCTGCTCCTGTGCCTCCGACAGCGCCGAGCCCAGCACGTCGCATTGCTTGGCAACAGGACCAGAGCACATTGCAACGGGAGAAACCACCAGAGACCGAGCAGAGCAGCAGGCAGCCCTCATGCCAAACAGTGCAACAGCTCAGGGATCACACTTCTTTTTTTCCACCCAAATGGTTTACATTTTTTTCTGCAGAACTCAGAGTTCAGAGGAAGGAAAGCCCTGCTGCTTACAGCTCCCCACCCTCTGATGGCCCCATCCTGTCTGACCCTGTGCAGAAACCCACCCACATTCCACCACATGGAGCAGAGCTGCTCCCCAGCACAAGAAATATTACTGCTATTCTCCCCTTGACAATACATTTGTGCCTTAACTAATAGCAGGGTTCCCATGGCAACTGCTTGTTTATTACAGAAAAACTAAATGCAACGGCAAATCCCAGTGTCAGTGAGCGCAAGAGAAATAATGGATGTGTAAAAATAAAACTTCTTCCTGGTGGGTTTGGCTTTTCTTCCAAGAGGTACATTCCCATGGTCCCGAGGTTCCACTGCTTTCCCACCCTTCTGCAGCAGGCACAGCCAGAGCGGTCAGTACCCAGGGCCTGGCACTGATCCCCGCAGTCGGAGGGGAAAAGGGACCCCTGAGGTTTGCCCCATCCCTGCCGAAAAGCAGCTCCTGGCATGGAGAATGTTGAAGGGACAACTGTGGCTCCTCTCTCCCAGGCTGTCCAGGGGCTGTGTCGGGACATGGCTGCACCTGTACTGGTCCCACCTGACTTGAATCGCTTAAGAGCAGAGAGACATCTCCTTCAGCGCCTTGGGAGGCAAGCAGCGGGGTTAGACACGGCTGGCCAAGATAACGGAAACCCCACCGAGAGCAGCCTGTCAGAGTCAGGCACGTTAAATGCCAGAGCTCGTTCCCCAGAACATCCTGCCAAACAAGCAACGGGGCTTTGCTCAGTGCCGAAAGGACGTGTTCAGACGCGGGCGTACGAGGTGTGAGCTGACAAATGCTATCAGCCAGGCAGAGGTAAGGCAGGCTGCCTTGTCAGCCACGGCCTCGTAAAGCCCAGTCCAGGCCCAGTTGCAGATTCACGCCGGCAATATCGCAGCTACATCATCTCCACGGGGGAAGATGGCTGCCCTGCACATCGTAGAGGTTTTGGATGACAAACAGCAGAAGCCCCAGCACTGACAAGTGAAAAAAAGTTAAATAGAGGGGCGAGATGTACAAGCTCCCAGCTTCAGAGATGAATTACAGCCCACAGCGCCCATTGAAAGCTATCCAGAGGACAGACTGCCTAACAGAGAAGGGCAACAAGGAAAGAAAGCACCAGAAAATAAAACCATAAGTTAATATTATCGCACCCATAAAACAGCAGCCAGCTGAAAATCAGAGCAGAGGGAGAAAGGCAGATCACCACCCACATCAAAGCTTACCAAAGGCCACTTTCCTGTCCTCCACCTGCTCCTTCCGATATTTAGGGGGAGGCCTTCTCCCAAAACAAAACTCAACTAAAAAGCTGAACTAAAAAGCAGGCCAACTCTAGGCTCAACATCTTTGACTTGTAACGTTTTCTGTATCATGTGAGCACAATTCTACCTCATCAATTGGTTCATTTGCTAAGACAACTCCTTCCAAGCGTCTCCTGGAGGGAAGTACAACCATCTATTACTGATCTAATTCGTCTTTAATTACAACAGTTACAGTAGGGTTGGGAGTGCTTTCCTAGCTGGGCCCTGAAGAGGAGGTTTGTAAACCTGAGTCTCCTGAGTCCTCTTTATTAAAAGGTTATTTCCCCCTGCACTACTGATAAGATTTATCTTGATAGTGAAGAGTGTATGCTGCTGCTACGCTGAAGAGGGCTTCTCCAATTGAGAGGATCTAATAGCAAAAGACAGAAGGGGAGAGAAGCCAGACAGTTCTGCGAATCCACACCAGCAAGAAATGAAGAGAAATCAAAGCAGAATGGCAGCAGCTTTAATTCTGCAGCATCCATTCGCTGCTGTGCTAATGACCCTGAGTGCTCAGCTCCTCAATGCCGAGCTGCTGTTTCCCCCCAGCTGGCTCTAGGCACAGCACTGGAGTGGGCGTATGAGCAGCGACAGGGTGGGCAGATGGAAGAGAGGGGGAGAAAAAAGCCCTACAAGGTAGTGTTGTGAATGGGATCCAACACAGCAGCAATTCAAGATGCCACATGTGATACAATGGTCTACTTCAATCAAGATCTACCTCAAGGAACAGGCATGTGAGTGCTGAAGCTAATAAATCTTCAAGCCTGTCAGTGCTCTGGTTCCAGCCTTGCACAGGGTTAACTTAATCAACAGCTTCTGGGAGACACATTTAAAGAACAGTTCAGCACTGAGCTCTCCATGCTGCAAACCTCAGCCCCCTTCCCAAGGCCTGGTGAGGGAGCTTCACCCTTTGCCAGTCTCACCTGCTCATCAAGCACAAAAGGACACAGCCAGTATCAGCTCGCTCCTGCCCACTGACTACAGAAGAGTGTCTCTCCCCACTTGCTCCAGGTCCTGGGAGGACCCCAGGGAGATGCTGGGGGTGTCATTTCTAACCCAGCTCAAAGCAGCTTGAGGTGTCTGCCCAATGGTGCTCTGTGGAGCAGCAGAAGCAAGCAGCAAGCAGCTCAGGGAGGGAGGGAACGAGACCAGTCTTTTGACAGCCTCGGCTGCACAACGATGTCCATCAGTGGCAACATCCTACACAATTCAGCAGGAGGAGCTCTTTGGGCTGCGACTGCAGACAAGTGTCTGCTTCACATCCCTTGGCAATCCCAGCAAAAAGGTGGGGCCTGCAAGGAATGGAGGAAAGCAAGGGTGGACTGAAAAAAAGGGAGTCCAGGAGGACTGAGGCTAGTCTGGGCCACCAATGTGTACTTAAATAACAATGAAACCTGAAAAACACACCACACCATACAACCCTCACCACTGCCCACACAGATAACGCCACGTCTCGCTGGCTATCCCTTACCTATAACAGAGCACCTCCCCTGTCAGCTGAATCCTGCTAGCAACAGCAGAAGCCAGGTCCTTCTCCCCTCCTCCCCACCCGCTCCCTGCGCACAGAGCAGACAGCCAACCTTTTCCCCTGGTCCAGGTGAAGGATCGGCTGGTCCCAGCACCCTCTGCGTCCGGCACAGCTGGCTCGCTTTGCCGAGGCTGCGAGTGCACCTCCCCACATTTGCCGCTGCTCTTCAAAGGCATGATGTACTTGGGCAGCCCTTTGTAGAACCACGCACCAGACCTCTTCCAAACCTGTTGGAGACACAGACACAACACCTGAAGCCTGGGTTTTTACAGCAAGAGAGCACAGCCAGCGCCAAATGAGCTCCCCACCAAGCTCGGCCCAGCCAGCCCCTCTGAGCTACCCTGACCCCACTCCAACACAGCCTGCAGGCACAGCACCTTCCAGCTCACATAGTCCAGCAGTTCCCACACTCTGCATCTACCACAGCATCCCAAATTCCTCCCTGCATGTTGTCAGCCCAGCTTCACCTCAGTCCTTCTTCCACCACTAAAAAATCACAGATCTGAGTAAGCAACAGGCACAGACTGAAGGAGGAGCAGAGGGTGATCGTGCAAACCACAGAGCTTCTTATGTTCTCTGAGTAAAGACTAGATATTTCTCTGATGCCATGCCTGAGTCACACGCATGTTCCCAGGCTTACTTCAAGGATATTGGGATGAAGTTCCCTGGCCTGTACTAAGCAGCAGGCAGTTCAGATTCTGCATCTGTTGCTTTCCCATTGAGAATCCACAAAAAGAAAAGCTTCCTGGAGGGAGCAGGCACATGCCATGGGTGGCAACAGCAACAGCACATGCTCTGCTCAGAATAAAACAAGTCTTGCGCTGGCTGGAGGGGCATCACATCCTGACAAGTCTCTCCTCCTGGGCCAGGTCCCTCAGCCTCGATCACTTTACTTCCAAGAGAGTCAAAGACCGGCAGCAGCTGGAGGATGTGGGCAGCAATGCCAGGACAGCAGAAACGCTGTCTCCTGCGGCACCAAATGGCACAACCTTGGTGTTCTTTTCACAGAGCAATTCAGGCTAAGCCAGATCATTTAACAATTGTGCTTGAAAACCCCAGAACGAGAAGAACAACACTCAAATAACCTGAACTTGCAGTAGCAAACGGACTGTGAGTGCTAAACTGTAATATCTCCTGTAAGAACGCACTCTACTCTCCAATTTAGTTCTAATGCAGCTTATGATGAAGGAGCTCTATTAAGTATATTTAATATAAAGCCTGCTGTGAGCCAGAGGAAGAGAAAAGGATGGCAGCTCAGACAAGGAGAAATGGCCTCTAAAAACCTGATTCTTTTGTGCCTTCCGGCAGCCTAATAATGAGCTAATGAGACAAGGAGGGCAAAAATAAGTTAATGTAGTAAAAATATCATTTTCTATTTCATGCAATGGAGTACAAACTTCGCACTTCTGTTCAGAGTGAAGGAGATCATCAGTGTTTCTACTGCAAGTTCCCAAGCTTTTTGCATATAGTATCACCATGATAGCAACGAGTGCAAATGCAGCTATCCCTAATTACAGCAATATGTTTGCAATTTGCATTTAGGGCTTAATCAAAGCAGAGGGCAGTGACAACACCTGGCACTCAAGAGAAGTTCTTCTGATGCAGGCACAAAAAGCAGGACACCACCATCACCATTTCTCTGATGGGAGGAGATTGCTCAGCAGGTTGCCCAGTTCCTAGCCCAGAGCCATCAACACAAAGAACTAAAATCTCCCTTTGGGGTCTTGAAACGCAAGTGAAAGTGACCCGAATTCAGAGGGGAACCTGGAAGCATGCTTTTTAAACGAAGAGCCCCCAGCAGAAGAAAGCAGGGTATCACTGTGGCCTAGCATGCACATCAGTTACTGTAAGAGTGCAAGAGAGAAGCTCGTGTGCACCACAGTAGGATGCAGAAACCAGGAGATGAGAGCACCCTGCAATTACACCAACACTTTCCTTCTGGGTAACAGCCCAGCAGGACAGCGAGGCTGCCATCCAACTGAAAAGCTGGGAAGCCAGTTCCCCAAAAGAGAGAAGACTGCAAGTTCTTTTCTACAGAGGAGGCCCTGGCAGGCAGGACACTTCAGCTCCTTCACCAGCACACCAACAGCCAAAAACAGTGACCCAGCCAGCCAAGGCACAAGCTGACGTAGCTCCTTCTGTCCCCTCTGCTAGCAACTAAGGACTGCGCAGCACTTGGTACAGCTTGTACAACAGCACTCGTCAGTGCACCACAGAGACCCTGGAGGAACCTGCTCTGCTGTGCCCGCAAAACCAAGACTCGGGAAATGCAGTCTGTTTTTTAAATCTGGGACAGATGTCTCTGCATGGAGCTTATCCCCCTGCAGCTCAGGTAACCATACACGACGCAAGTGCTGCAGGCTGGCAAGCCCTGGTCTCCCTTGTCTTAGGAAGGTGGGAGGCCTCGGGCACGGCTGCACACGCAGGATCACAGAATCACAGAATGGTAGGGGTTGGAAGGGCCTTCTGTGGGTCACCCAGCCCAACCCCCTGCCAAAGCAGGGTCACCCAGAGCAGGCTGCACAGGACCTTGTCCAGGCGGGTCTTGAGTATCTCCAGAGAAGGAGACTCCACAAC
>Ga0065711_1002034_pt1 | contig 37193 bp, 12 predicted proteins | sample Hoacrofraction12_FD_59098 | JGI IMG/M metagenome (GOLD analysis project Ga0065711, IMG submission 59098) | Hoatzin crop microbial communities from Cojedes, Venezuela - Epithelial fraction 12 v2 (version 2) | ecosystem: Host-associated > Birds > Digestive system > Esophagus > Crop | place...
AAAAAAAAAAAAAAAAAAAAAAAAGTAAATTCTCATTGCCATCATGGCATCATTTGTTTGGAGGAATTCTGGATAGAAGTGCCAAGAGTAACTTCTAAAATAACCAGTTACAAATCAGAGTGGGACAGTGTTTTCATGAGCTATGGGAAATCCTGAGCCTACTTTTAAAGTTAGTTAGAGAGGCTCATGTCTGTAGTGAATTGCGATCGCTCTGACCGGGGCTCTCTGCGGACAGACTGTCACCAGCCTGTCCAGTGTAATTACTGTCCTTCATAACACTGTTCCTGCCTTGTTTTCTCCTGGTATGACCACTGGCAATATTGCCCTAGAAATGAAGGACAGATTATTTTACTTTGAAAATTGAAGTGATTTTTAACATTTTTCTCTCTACTTTTGCTTTATGGAAAATACGGAAAATGTTAGTATTCCACTGTGAATTGTTACAGCTGGCTATTTTTATAGCATCTTTGGTTAGGGTGTTTTCCCCTTTCTGGTTTGCAGAGGTGAACCTTGTCACTGGCAGTTCTCACGTGATAATTCAGATTCTTCATCTTGTCTTACTCAGTGGTTGTGACTGTTGAATTTCAATCTTAGATGAAAAAACTTAGTTACATTTTACATTAAAAATTCTAGTATTCTACCCATTGAAAGGAGCCTATCTCCTCCTGTTTGGGTCTGCACATAACAACTTCGAAACCACATGCATCTGCTGATGATTACCACTAAAAGTACATTTCTCCCCCATAGCAGTTTGGATATTCTAACAGCAATGCCCTTCTCTGCGAACATGCTAGTGATCTCCCAGGTGTGCACACCAAGAGTTTGTCAGCAGAACCCCACTTCGTCCTGCCCGGTCTGACAGTGTCAGCACAGCAGTGCAGTTTCGGTAGGCAGTACCTAGCTCATAGCATAGATGAGTATTTACTTCTTAAATTGTGCCTAGATGCACATGGAGAGCCAGTATCTATTCCAAAGAATTAGCAGTGGATACTGCCACGAAATGTTTGTAATCAGATGCACAGCTTGGAGCCCATGAATGAGAATTAAATACAAATAAATGTGAGGACTACATCATAGCAATAGCAAACTACTCTCTGGAAATACATTTACATTTAGAGCCTGAAGACCGTTAGCTTTTTGGGAAGGATAGGCTCTTCATTTTCCATTGAGACTGTGATTTTAGCTAGAGGTTTGAATTGTTGCCCTACAGAAAAATGATTCTATCTCCTCAATTCAGGATTAATCAATTATTTGAGTTCTTAAAAACCTCAGAAGCAAAACCAAATCCCTTTCTATATTTCTTCTGTACTTAGCATTTTCCAGTGTTACTAATTCATTTGCATTTTTTCTGTGCCTTAGAACTAATTTCCCCTGTGTTCTACTCTATTTTTATCTGTTCACTATTAATCCAGCTAAGATGATTGCAAAGTCTGTAGAATCAGGTGCAAAAGTAAACAGCTTCACAATTTCAGCGTTGTTTACAGGGCCAATTATCTTGTATTGGAAAGTAACTTCAGTTCCGAGACACTGATTCCTCCCCCCACCCCCCTGGCTCTTTGACTTTCCTGTTCTTGAACAGTGAGATTAATTTCAGTTCTGTTCTTGTTTCAGAGATATCGTCTATCAGCAGCACGCTCCCATGACCTGCCAAAACTCTACCGAACTGAAGACTTTTTTCCTATGAACTATGTAGGTACTAAGTATCAAAATAATTAATTTTTGACTACCAAAAGGCTTTTAGGAAAGGCTGCTTGAGTTTGTTCTTGCATGACATTAGGAAGAAGCAACAGTTGCATTTCATTTCCTTGGCTAGCCTCTCTAAGGGAAGCTAAAAATTTCTGATGGTGTTGTAGCTATGTGGAGGCTTGGAGCACTTATTCTAAGATTTGATCACCGTAGTTTGCACTTACTTGATAAGCTTCCTAAGTCAGTGAAGAAAATGTACAAAACCTCACTTTGTTTACCTTCATTTTTATACCTAAAATGATCAGAAGGCTGAAGAGTGCTCTAGTACAGCATGTTAAAGCCGTTACGTAATGTGCCAATACTGCCAGCTTCACAACTGTTCAGATTTTCAGATTTTACAAGAGAACATGAAATCAATGTCAGAATTTTAAAATTCAATAAACTGCACATGGCTGAAGTTTCCAGCACTCTATTTCAAACTAGGAACAGGGTTTTAAAAGCTGTTGTGTAACGTAACTTGAATGGTACAAATAAATTTTCTGCAAAGCTGTTATGGACCTCTGGATGTGCAATTTTGTGATGCAGATGCCAGTTAACCAGGACCAGGAGTAGCACAGCTCATCTCCCCACCTGTAGCTTTTTTGTTTGTTTGTTTAAACTACAAAATAGGTCTAGGGGAACAAAACCCACTCAATTCTCTAAATAAGGAACATTAGGAAGAGAAGGTTGTATGATTTTCAGATGGTTGGCTTTGCATACAGTACAATATGGAGCTACAGAAAGAAATGCTTTCGTTTTAAAAATACCTGTGGAAAAACTCAAGATGGAGACCCCAGTGCAAATTCTGTAAAGGGGGGGGAAAAAGCGCTTATGGTGAAAGTAAAGCTACATGGCTTTGAGTAACCATGGAGACCAATGCTTTTCTGATGCAGAACTAAATGAACTCAACCTTTTCATATTTATTAGTGGGATTGATGAGGAAAGATAAAGTTGAATTACAATATAAAGCAATAGAAGACAGACCTAGTCAATGTCTCTGCCCCTGCAATGCAGGTTATTGTAACAGATTATTACGAATGAGTGAATAATACCAATTACAGAGAGGCAAATTAGTTATGAAAGGAACAAAATACTCTTAGTTATACCAACCTGTTTATCCAAATATCAGCTTCTTTATTAAGAGAAATGAAGAGACAGTACACAAAACATACTCCTCAAATATTTGGTTCTGATAAAAACTGAAATTGTTTTAATACTGTAGCAGTGTATGAAATATATGTACTACAAAATGGTAAACTGTTTACTGTATCAGTAGATAATTGAAACCTACTGATTTCTTGGTGGGAAGAATGGTAGAATTTTCCCATAAAAATACTGGGTGAATATTCAGGTTTCTCTCTTGAAAAGACATGTCAAAGGGTCAAATATTAATTGGCAAGTTCTTGCTACAGAAGTGTTACTGCTGAACAGAGGATGACAGCATTAAATATCACTTGAACTTTCAGTAAGATTAAGAGCTTGTGAAATAAAACTTCAACGCAGATATTTCTACAACATCATGTAGAAGGTTTTGACTGAGTAGAAATTCGAGTGTAGATAAAGAGTTAAGTCATGGTATCCAAAGGAAAATGCTGAGATCAAATGTGACTTCAGGGTCCGATGCACTGGATAGAAAACTAGGAGTTTAGCAAAAGCTGTTTGTCTGTTCCTGCTGGAAAATAACTGTTCAGTGTGGAGGAACGCTTACTGGCTGTCACTATGCCTCAAGGAGCGAGAGGGAGGGGAGGGAAGGCACAGCGCATACTGAAAGTCCCAGGAAAAGAGAACTTTGTGCCTCACTACATCTCGGCTGCAGGTCTGGGCAATGAAGGATGTTTCAAATTAACGGTTATTACCGGCCCACATGAGCACCCATAGAAATAAAGTGTCCTATAAAATGCAACTACCCTTAACAATCTCAGACTGTCCTTGCTGCTCTCGGGTATTTGTCAGAAGTCAAATTACAGGTCACACCAGCTCTGAAAGGGTTTTGGTGTACAAAGCTGTCTTGTGTCTAGAAACAATGTGGATGCTAATAGCTTCCGACTTCATTCTCAACTGTTACAACCTTTAGATTTCAGATAGCCTGTTTAAGATGGAAAACACACTTCACTTTGCTTCAATTCAGGTAGGTAAACTGGTGCTTTAGAGAAGTCTTAATGGTCCTTCTGCTCCGTGGTGCTGGCCAAAGCCTGGACAGCCTAGTGCGTGTTGAAGGTCTCCCACTGAAGGCAGCAGAAGAAATTAAGTGGCAGCTTGAGCTGGCAACTCTGTAAGCACAGCTGGTGCATTTCTAGAGTTCTGCTACAGAACTTCAGTAATGCATGTAAAAACCAGAGAACTTCCATCCCGTACAATTATAATGGTACAATAGGTTAGGCCTACACAAACGGGGTTTAGGGTTCCTCCAGTTTTATTGGGCCATTCACCTCTTCTGCTTTTCAACTTCCTCAAAAATGTATGGTTAGCCTCAAAGCTAGAAAGGAATTCTTGCCTAGGCTAAAATCCAGATTTGAAGGGTAACTTGTTTGTAATACTAGAAAGTTTATTTCAAAGCTTAGAAACAACTACCCTCAATCCTTCTTGATATTCCTGGTAGGACAGACTATTTTGGTGCAAGACCTTTGATTTAATCACTATATAAATGTTATTTCCTGTCATGGAATTTTCTGACAAATGAAGCACTTCTGAAGCGTTCATATTTCATAGTCTTACTATTCACCGACTACCAACACGAGCTCAGAATTCAGAAACTTGACTTTTAACTATAGAGTTCACTAATGTTAAATTAACCTTGCCAGATATCAAGACAAATATGCAGATTCTTAAGATGATACCCTATTTTTTATTTCATTGCTTAACGGATAAGGGCTGTTGCACTACCATTAAACTGTTGGTGGGTTGGGTTTTTTTTTTTTAAGTTTTTAAAAAAACGTAATTGTAAAATCTCTTCAAGCCTAGATGAAATGACACAAAACTAATTATGAAATGTCTTAAGTTTTCAGACAGCAGCCTCCTGTGAAACAGAGCAGCCTACAGAGGGAGAAAGGAACATAACCAAGTTTCCCCAGCAAGGAATAACCTTTCCTAGAACTTTGAGTGCCTGGTTTTGTTGGGAAAAAGATTACCAGCCCACTGACATCTGTAAGTGGTAGTTAACAAACTCTCACCCGATTTACTGAAGTTACTTTCAATGAAATAGTTTGGAAAACTGGCAAACAAAATGAGTTGAGGCTCCAGTTTTCTTTTCAGGCAGAGAAACACAGGAGTTCTTTTGCTGATGTAAACATCAAAAGCAGTTTTCCTGTATTGTTCTTAAAACCTATCTTCTACCAGTTGAGTGTGCAACTGGGAGCCAGTCCAACTTCCACCCCTCGGAGTTAAAAAAGCAGAACAAAAGTACGTATCCCTTCTGTGAAGGGGAGAAGAAAAAGACAAATCTAAACCAGCCTCAGCTAAAGGTAATGTTTCAGTTTTGTTGCTTCAACAAACCCAGAAGTGCTCATTCCAAAGCGTGTCAGCAGCACAAGTCAGCTGCAGAACATGAGAGCGTACACGTATCCTCGTCTCTGGCTCTGTAGTGGCTTCTTGATTAGAGCAGTGGAAAGCACAGTTTACACCTACCCAAGACTGCTGTAGAGATATCTAAATGTTTTCTCAAGATCTCTGTGAAATGGTTTTGCTGTTTAAAATTTTGAAGAACACAGAACTATCTCCTCCTTTACAACATTCATGAAAATTTTACAGGTCAATTTAGTTCTTGTATCAAAAAGACACTGACATTTACAAGACATATGCCTAAATCAGACTCCTCACTCTAATTAAGAACAGTTTTGTTGTCATCACAATTAGATTCCTTTCAGTAAATTATCTTGATGAGCTTTTGGTTATGCAGCTGTCTATTGCACTGCACACTTGCCAAAATGCAGGATGGGTCTGACCAAACCAATCACAAATTTTAACAAACTGATTTTTTTGTTTGTTTTTAGTATTCAACTTTTTTTTTCAAAGCCAAAACATGTCTGTAGCTTGTAAGGCTTGCTCATTCACATTTAAATAGTAAGTATTCAAATACCTTCGCTATCGTTTACCCTTGGTACATAGTGCTTCAGAGAGGCATAGCTTTAGATAACTTTTTAATATGAGAAAGTGATCTTCGTTCATATAAGTACAAAGGGATGAAAAATGCAAGTAATCATTAGACCTTGTTTGTCCAGGATGCAGAACAAGCAAATCACTACAATCCTATGTATAAATTAGTGTTCTAGAATGCTAAATAGTAAAGACAAATTCAGCCAAAGTTTGTTTTATAGTATTTTCAATGTCCTTGAAGGAGATCAGTCTATTCAGCAAGAAAGCACTAAACAGACAGGCCCCAGCAGAGCTGTGGAGGGTGGGGCGGGCAGGGGAATAAAGAAAAAAGTAGCAAGGTGGGATTTACCAAACAGGAATGCAGCACTTGCATGTAATAAAGCAAATATTTACATTAAGCACAATACAGCAATTTATTTAGATGCTTAAATGAAGAATACAAAGGGAAATAAAGATCACAAAATTATACATACTACAACAGTGTGTCATATATTAGATGGTATAAATGAATACAACACCTTGTTGGTGTTAACTAAAGATAAAACTAAATATCCAAAACGCAGCACTTTTGTTTCAGTGTGCTGTTTCAACACAATACACTTTTATACAGATCTAAAAGGTGTCAAAATTAGTAGCTGCAAACTTGTTTCTTGCATGTGACTTTTCTTTTTTAGCTTAAAAGATTTCAGAAAATGGCTCTGAAATACATTTGTCATCTGTTGTAATGTCAAGGATATTCAGAACAAGAAAATTCTATAATACAATAGAGTCCAGATATATTTTTTTATGTCGCTGGCCTCTGTTTTGAGATTGTACAAGGTTATGTGCAAAAACTAAGTTTGTCAAAAATCATACTATAGCAGTTTCAAGCTTTTGCTAGGTAAACTAGATACAGCATTTATTACACAGCAGGGCAACACTAAAAAAGAGAAACAAATCTATGATGGGTACACAAGAACAATTTCATAAGCTTCACTTGAATAGGTCTAAAAGACTGTACAAATATACATTTCAACTATTCAGAATGATACATGAAAAAATCAATTTCCCCATAGTCTACTATACACGTCGACCTGGTAGCTTGTATGGTTGGCCCTACACTACCATGTGAAAAAGGGTAATGTTTAAAAAGACATACAACTGAACATGTACAAGAGTGAAAGAAATGTTGAAAATGCAGATAAAATAAACCTCTGCTTTTCTCTGTGTGCATTCTGGAGCCACCAGTTTATCCATTTTCACATTAAGTTACTGTGCTCATCCCAGCAGGTACTCGCAAGCAAGATTAGCCAACAGCATCCTTAAATAACCACTGGAGTAACAGCGGCCACAGCCACCCCACGCCACGACCTAGCACTCGAAGGCAGTACCAGTCAGAAGTTACGCTTAGCAGTCACACTGAAATGAAGGTGTTGAGACAGTTGTAGACTGGGTCACATTACGGACACTTCCGACCCGAGCAGCTTAGGCTTGCTGACTACTCAGCTCGACACCAGTTAAGCTGCCGTGCATTGGTTCCGCCACTCCATCAGTCACACTGTCAAACTGATCTCCATCCTCACTGTCAATTGTGCTATTCTGCCATTCCATCTGCTGATCTGACAAGCTCTCCTCGATCTCTGATGCATTTTTCCATTGTGACTGGTCCTTGGACCAAAACTCTTCTACTTTTCCATAGGAACGATTCTTCCACTTTGACTGTTCTTCATCACTTTCAGATCCACCCCCTTTTCTCTCAACAGCCGGTTTACTGCTGCCAGCATCTTCACTCTGGGAGGATTCATCTGTCCACACTTCTGGTTTTACTTCCGATGTATTATCTTCAAAATCAGAAACCTGCTGAGAACCAGGCCCACTTTCAGACTGTGAAGCTCCGTCTTTCCATTCAACAGCATCATCTTGATCATCCTGATCGCCCTCGCTATCCGAAACATCACCCACCAGTTTTGATGGTTCTTCAGCAGAAATAATCTCTTCATATTTAGAGCTTTCCTCTTGTTTTTGATCAGACTTCTCTTGAGATTGTAATGTATGTTCTTCAATTATTTTCTTGGATATGCTGTCCTCTGGGTTCTCCACTATGCCATCAGAAGAGGTTTTCCCACCAATCTCTGAAACACGCTGACCAAATGGACTACCACTTTCATTGTATTCCTCTTCTATATTTTCATAGCTGTCTGAGGAACTTTCATTGTCTTTTTCCAGGTTTATTTTTTTATCAACAGTCTTACTAACATTGACTCTGGAATTCTTTTCATCGTGGTTTTCAAACAGCCATTCAGCATCAAAATCCATTTCATGTTTAACCTTGTTTAACTCTTTCATATTGAAACCAAGCAGCACACCAGGTTTGTATTTTTCACAATCTCTAACACATTTCTTCCTTTTGTTACTAAAATGAGATGCAATATCAGATTTCCATAGCCACAAACTGGCAGCCAGCTTTTCAATCTCTCTCCTAGTGGGATAGGGTTGCTTATTAAAATACTTTGTAAGAAATGTTTTCCTGGCTTCATAGGAATCATCTTCATGACCCTTGGGGTCCAACGCTAGAACTACAGGTTCTTCAGGCTTCTCCTCAAAGGCAGAGGGGGAGTCATCATCATCCATTTTCCTCTTCTTCATTAGCGAGAATTCCATGTGTTCGTAAGTACGTTTCAGCGGTGCTACAGCTGGAGACTGACTCAGCCGGGATGACGAAGTACCTTTGTCCTGGCCATTCTGAGTCTTCCCAACACCTCTGCAGTGAACAAGGTGCAGCGTTATAGTTGAGGCAGTCATGTTACTAGTATATACACCAAGGCAATGAATGCATTTGTAGGTTAGCTTTTTCTCAACTGGATGAACTGTCTGAATTACTTGATGCCTCTCCCGTAGATGATGTGCAAGCGCATCGGAGATAGGTCCTTTTAGGATTGAAAAGCAGAGAGGACACAGAGTTTTCCCCACATCTTTTTTGTAGGGAACTGCTGCTTGTGGAGAACTTTTTACAGGTACATCAGACTTCTCCTGGATTTTCGGCTGTGGTTTTGGAGGAACTGGGGGAGTATTCTGAGCGTGGTAAGCTACAGATTCAGCAGGAGCATCTCTCAGGTTGTAGGTGGTTACAAGAAGATGTATATTCGTGTGACTGCCCTGCTGCAATGTCAAATCAAAGGTTAGAGTGGAATCAGTTTTAGGTCCCATTTCTTCATCAACGTGAACCATTCGCATATGAGCGGCCATCTTTTCAACATCATTGAAGGTTGAACGGCAATAGGGACAAGACAGACCATGTATTAACATATGATTAAGCAATGTATCAGTGGGTAAATAGCGATTACAGTATAGACATTTGCTAGTGAAATTGTGTATTTTCATTATATAGTTAGCTACTGCAGGCACCTTCTCAGCCTTGTGCTCCTTTTCAAAGTGGACACTATACACATTTTCAGGAAACAGCTCATTACAGATTGTACAGATTTTCCACTTCTGTGTGGACGACGTATTGACAGCGGAAGGACCTGTAGCAGCTACAGGAGATTTCGAACCAGACTGACCTAATACTCTTGAAGCTGCCTGTGACTGAGACAATGATGTCTGTTTCAACTGAGCTGATGAAAGAGAAGAGGAGTTGGCAGACTGAAGAGAGTATCTTGCTGAGGCCTGGGATCTCTGTTCCCCTCCAAGAGTGTAAGGCCTTCCATTTCCACTTGTTGAAAACTGTTTCATTGTTTGTGATTGCTGTGGAATAGAAACTGGTGCATTACCACTTAAGTTTAGCCTTCCCCCTGGCTGACCAACATAACTTGGTGGTACCGATTTGACTCCGTAATTGTTTTGCTGTAGGTGAACATTTGACATCATATTGACTCCTGCAGAATTTAATGTCGGCTTTGGTATAGTGAGTCTGTTCATCATCTGCTGCGACGAAAGTGATCGAACACTGCCAGGGGAAAGGGGGCCCATCCTCTGAGGGAGTCCCATAGGCTTTTTGTCCTGTGGTTTTGGAGCTATTAGCATCAAGGGTTTAGATCTTGGAACCACAACGTTAGTGTGACCTATCATTGCTGTTACCTGATATCCTATACGTTCGTGGTCTTCGATAACATGCTGTACTAAAGCTTCGTATGATTTCGGCATAAAAAGGCATCGTTTGCAGTGAATACTACCCTCCTCTCGGGCACTGGAACTTAACGGAACTGCACCATTGAGTGACTTTTCACCTCCCTTCGCTACGTAAGGAGCAGCAACATGCTGAAAATGTTCCCTGTAAATGTGCTTTCTAACTATCTCATACAGAGGATCTCGGTAAGTGCACTTCTTACAGTAATAAACAGCTTGTTCTACACTGTCAGCCTGCTTAGGTTTAAGGCTATCATGTTTGCTTTTATCTTTAAAAGTGCTGATGCCTCCACTTGGTGTATTGGCATTTGGAGCATGAAATATTTTAATGTGCGTTTCCAAAGTCTTTTTGTCCGCATTGAAAGTACAGTAAGGACAATTAAGGAGAATCCTATTTTCAAAGTCTTCACTATGAACATTCCGGAAGTGGCTTTTGTACGCTGAAAAGAACTTCGAGGAAAATGGACATGCACTGCAGCAAAAGGGCTTTGTCCGATAGTCCTTAAAACAAAGAACAAAGCAGAAACTAAATATTGAAAAGCAAGTTTTAGAAAAATAACACCCACGATCTTCTCTAAACAATAATGTTTCTAAATAATAGTCTCAAGACCCACTGCAACAGTCTCAAACCTTTAATTTCTTCTCTCCAATTTCTGGCCTGCCGATCAGACCTTAAGAAGTTTATCATCTGAACATAAACATGAAGCGGTGAGTGCCAGTTCAGAGATTCCTCAAGAGTTTAACCATAAACTCAGCATGCAAGGCTCAATCATAAGCATCTTTCTCCACCAGTCATAAAAAAGCCTCATTCCCTGCAGCTGAGCTGCACAAAGAAGTTCACCACAAGCTCATTTCTTGGGGGGGGGCGGGGGGGAAGAGGCGAGCATGACTGTTTGAGTAGAATGAAACCATATCCAGAACCCAAGTTACACTTCCCACCAAAATCTGCCAAACATTCTTTAGCTATTTCAGTGTCATAATCCACTACAAACTTTAGTATCAAAGATGCTCTTCAAAACTTACTTTTGGTGAATAAATGGATTTAAGCTTACCAAGTCGTTTACTGAGGCCACACAAGCCCTTAAAGCCACCAAACCTTTTTCTTCTGATCAAAGCACAAACCTGATTTTTAAAACAATCTTGGATTGGGGGGGAAAAAATGGTATTTGAAAATTCCACACATGCAGCTTCCCTGCACCCTTTATCTTTGTTATATTTAACATGTTGCTGATGCACTTCTTGTCAAGTGTTGTAACAGAAACTGAAGTTACAATGGCCTTAGAGATAGCCACAAGCAATCTGGCATTTCAGATGAGATAAGACGTGAAATTAAAATAGTTACAAACATTCATCACAAGTGTCAAAACAAGTCTTGTGCATCAAGCTACGCATAGATCATTTGAAGCAGCTGGAGAGTTGTACTCTCCCTCTGCATAAGTAAGAATATTTGCTTCTGTCCATCTCCTGAAGCCTCAGACATCTGGCAGGCTGGAGACAAGATACAACAAAACAAACTAAACAAAAGCTGTCTCCTTTTATAGTACAATTTTTATTCTGGAATTAACTAGAAAAAAGGACAACATCAGTGTATTTTATGGAACACATTAATAAAGAGATGTTTTTAGAGTAACCCTACACTAGAAGTCCATAATAACACAGGTTCCCATTTCCTGTAAGAGCAATACCTGATCTTTCAGGTGCTAAAAGAGGGCTTATTTTAAGAGAGATTTCTCACCACCTCACTGCTCTGTCCGTGCTGGTAGTATTCTATGTTGTACCATTGGTAGAGGCTACTGCACCACCCATGACTTGCCTTAAATGTGTTTAATCAGAATCAAGTATTATTTCCTCCCTCCACTTCCAGCTCAGTTCAAATTTCCTTTGTTCCTGGCTTAGACACATCTAAAAAATAAGACTTCCAGTGCTGTACAGAACTACGTATGCCTAAACCAAACCTCAGACACGGTCAGATTATGAGAATCTTCGGATGTGGCAGGCAGTTAACAGAGCTACAACAACAGTGGAGAGAGCAGCAGTTAGATGTGTTCATTTAAACTTTTTCCGAAATTATGAAAACGGGTAATGAAACATCAAGGAAAGCTAAACAACTTATCATGAACTGTATAAAATTGTTGATCTTTTGACCAGAAGGATGGTGAAATTGTGCTGAGCTTGAAAACAGATTTGCTCTTAATATGCAGTTGTCAAAAGGTGAGCAAGACTTCTTGACCAATGGGCTCTCCAGTATTTGGCTATCCATGCTACTAAGATAAAGACCAGGATTGCTGTCCCTTAAACTGATGACAAGTGAAGATCAATGGGTAAAACCGCGGGAAAAGCTCTTGGCATATTTATGAAACGCCCTTTAGCATGAACCATCTCCAGAATCAGATGTGTCAACACAAACTGTTACCAACCTGATTTTTTGTAAGCGATGGGTCCCACAATCCTACATCTTCCCATGTAGTGTTTTTCAAATAAAAGTCATTAGGTTCAAACTGCTTAAAATCCTGGAGAAGGGGAAGATGGGAAGAGAGTACAGAGAATCAAAACCAAAGACCAGCTGCTCCCTTCAGCAGCTCTTGTAAGCATCCACGCAGTCCTCAAGCGCTGCTGGCAAACAGTAGGTATTATCAACTCAGAGAAGTGTGGGTACTGAAGATGCACCTCTTTGGAGGTGAAGAGTTGAGAACAGTCTCAATACTGTAAAACACCTGAAGAACTATTTTCAATACTCATCCTCCTAATTAACCCAAGACTGTAATTACATACCTGCCCCATTTTCAAAAGCAGTCACGGAGAAAAGTATTCCTGGGCTGGTGCTAAACATTTAAGATCATCTAGATGCTGTACCATAACTCTGATGTTTGGTTTTTTGTTTGTTTGGGGTCTTTATGGGGGAAGGGAGAGTGTTGTTTGATCGACTGATTTAGGTTTTTGTTTTTTTTTTAATGACTTTAAATTTCACACGGGAATTCAGACAGAAGTTTTGAAAGTTTGACTATCTGTACGATGTCCAAGAAGCCCAATTCCTATTAAAAAACCCAATCTTACGAAGTACTTTGGCATTTCATCTTGGGCATATAAGTCAGCAGGATATCAGGACTCAAAAATAGCATTTCCACTGAAATGAATACTGAAAGTAACATTGTCCCAGTTCAGAACTTTACCCTTGGAAGTTATACTTGCTCCACAAATTTTCCAAGCAGGAAGGACTGGCATTTCTTTCCCTTACACATCTCACTTAAACGCTCTTTAGAGAGACACTGACAGAAAAGCCAAAGCAAAGAGGTCATAATTCGCTGAGTACTTTATGGAGTTACAGTGTGTGAACTGACAGTACAGAAGTTACGCGCTCAGCAGAGAAAGCTGTGCTTTTGAGACGACAGTTAGGACGTTTGTCCAGAAGAGCAGCACAAATACCTTTCCCTTCTAGGGACTAACACAGGTACAGAAGTGATTCTTTAACTCAATGGCTGACTGTTTAGCACTGACAAACACTTCATGAAAACCCAAGAACATCCTATACTGCACCTAGGTCTTGCTTCATTCCTAAATGTTCAGTTAGCAAATGCTATTTTTAAGAATCCAACATAAACAAACGACAGCCTACCTTCAATATGTATCAGGTCAGTCACACATAGCCTGAAGTCTATCTTGTCTCCACTAAACTTTCTAAAAGTGTTTACAGGTATGTTTCTGCTCAAGTTATTAATTAAAAGTCTTACTTTGTGTAGAACTTAAAGCAATGGCTGGGTATCAACGCCTGATCAACAAGGCTCAAACGGAACCTCAGAATCATTCTCAGAAGCTGAGAACAGAGGAGCGTGGTGTGAGAACAGGATATAGGGGATTTCTTCAAAATTCACAGTAACAAGTTAACATTTTGTGAAACAGGTCTTAAAATAAAAAAAATGTCGTACACCAAAGACCTCACAGTCCCAGTAACTCTGGAGCATTTCAGCTCTTAACTGCAACACTTGGGAGGTGTCATACTTACTTCTATATGTTCTTTACAGTATTCCAAACCAATGTCACTAAGTATTTTTTTCACAGTTTTCCGGGCCTTTCTTAAACTGCCAAGGTTGTTGACAGGAAGTTGGAACATAGTTTCTATTGAAAAAGAAAGTAAGAGAAAAGGTTTAAGTCAAACGTGTTTTGTCTGATAAGAGTGCTGCACTTCTAATTATTAGTAATTTTCTGTCTCATTTTACCCATATAACTCAGTATCAGAGCTGTACCATTAACTAAGAAACTACCACGTTTTCTGTCTAATTTGTTCTTAAATGAGGCTGGACATAAAGCTAGATATTGACAAACTTGTAAGAGCACTTAAAAACCCAACAAATTGATACAACAACTATTACAGGAGTAATCAGCTGCATTTGGAAATAACTTTTTTTCAAAAAGTGTTTGTATTTACATGAAATTTACCCCCTATGCTGAAGCACTTAAAAACTCAAATTATCTTTTGTTCATACCTATATCCTAACTGATTTGAAAATTGGTAAGTTGGGGTTCAAGGTTTGTGTCAGTCTTGTAATAGATTTAATAGTATCTCTTCAGTGAGAAGCATGCTTCTTACATTCCACTGGATAAGAAATTAATATTGTTTCCTCCATTTACTGTATTTATAGCTTTCAATGGCTGACAAGCTGTTTAGTATACATCATTCTTTTATTAAAATGGGACCTGAAAGTTTGGATAGAGCCCTTCAGAGACATAAATCACTGGAAAAAGCACAAGAGATGGCTTAACACCTCTAAGTGTAGCTGGATTGTTTTCAGCCTAAAAGACAACTCTCCCTTTCAGTTCCCCACACAGAGATAGCTAATTCTAATTAAACTGTCTGCTAATGATTGGGGCTATCCAGCTAAAAAGAGTCTAAAATTTTAAGATATGTGGATTCCCAGATTCAGCCATTACCACTACGACTTCTTCCAAATGCTAATAACTAGTCTTATTTTGTGTATACAGGAGTTCTCAGTCTGCATGCTGCTATCATTATGGTAAGCGCTTGTTCAGCTACAGAACCATCATCAGGAAAGAAGGCATCTGCACTGTAAGAAGGTGTAAAATGGCAGAAATGTGAAAGACCCTGACAACGTACAGTTATTGTGGAAATGACAGGGGGTGGAGCAAGCAATAAAAAGGTAGGCTTTTCTCAAAGAAAAGGGGAGGAAGCTTCTTAAATAGCAAGAAAATGTCAGAGTTGTTACCTTGTTCCCTAGGCTTCAATGGTCCCATGCCTGTTGTGTAAAGAATATCACCTCAGAAGATAAAAGCTGTATTTTTGATAATTAATGCTTCCGTGAGCCAATTCAGAAATGTTGCTTTGTTTGAACAAAAAAGCATGATTCATATCAACAAATTAATCCACTGTAAGGCCAAAGACTACCTACATCAACTAAAAATGGACTTTTTTTGTTAGAAGCTCGAAAGTATTTTTTAACTGCCTAGAAGGCAGAGTTAACAGAAGTTTGCAGCCATTAAATATTTGAGTTAAGCAAAAATTCTTCCCTTTTGTCATTACATCAAGGGCAATTGCTAAGCTACACAGAGTTTACTAAGAAATTTTCTCATAGTAGGAAGAAAACAGTTTGTGATTACAACAACTGAGTATCTGTGATGAAAACCAACCCTTCTACATGCACCATCATGCATACTCCTTAAAGTATTACTTGTCTATTCACCCACTAGCCTTTTTATTTTCATATTCCTACCATCTTTTACTAGGTAATGCTTTTAAGACTGTCACTAATGCCTTACTGTGCCATGATTCTCACCAACAAGACTGTTCAGTTTCTGAAATAAACAAAACTGTGTAGTTCTGCATGTAACAGTGCTAGTACAAACCACTTCAATCCGTTTCACCGTCTGAAAATTTTCAGAAGTACCAAAGCAACTCTGATCATTAAGCATTTTGGTACTTGTATCAGGGTGGCCACTGGCACACATTACCAGAAGCAAATATAGCATCATTTTAACACCCCTATATGAGAACTAGGCAAAGAAAAAAAGAAGTTTGGGCCTTGTCTATAAACCTCAGGGATTCCAAGTTACTCAGCTATAGTATCTGCAATAATGAAGTTACTTAGACACATCATGCAAAGTGAGTAATGATAGTAAATTTCAAACAGCGTAGGCCAGAAAAGAAGTATTTCAATGTTCTGTATTTCAATGTTCTGTACTAATTTCGTCCAAGTAACACTCTTTAACAAAAGAGAATTTAGTATAAACCAAACCATCTTGATTTCTTCACATATAAAACTCTAAATGCAAGTATATTCATTTACATCACTGTAGAGGTGTTTCAGCTACTCTAGTCTCAGTGAAAAGGATTAGAATTGGAAAAAAATTAGAATTAAGTTCATATGAGAGGTAGCTATGTTCTATATCTTCTCTGGCACACTTTCATTTTAGGGAAACTCAAACCCACTTCAGAAATATGAAGAACTGGCATGCTAGTGAAATACCCTCTAGGTCGATTCACTTACAAGCTTCATAACATGAGCCCTAATGAAGCTATGAAGAGCACTTCCACAGGTGTTCTTTGCCATCTCAGAGGAGGCAAGGATTAAACAGACCATGGCAGTAAACTACTCTCTCTTCCCAGTTATTCCCTCTACAGGCTCTAACGACTTTGTAAGGGAAAACGTGAACTGCTCTTTTCTTATACTGTATCCATTCTCATCTGTACTCTTTTATAATCAAGTATTTCATCTGCAATTATAAACAACACCCAGGTCTAAGATGTTCTCCCTCTCTATGCAAGAGTGAATGCGATTGTTCAAATAATTTGATTCATGTCATCCTTTCACAATGCTACTCACTCCTGTCCCGTGAATTATTTTTAATCCTCATAAAGGACTAGGAAATAAGGTTTGATTCTGAGTTTCTAACTTGTTGTTACTTTGAAAATTGACTCAGGTAAATCAGTTATTTTACCAAAATCTGCATTCAAGCTTATGCCCCTTTCCTCTTTCTATTATTAAGAGCTATGTCTAAAGGCACACACTGAAGAAAAGTTTAAAGAAAAACAATTTCAACATACATAAGATTTTATAACTCTGTACTGTGTGTTAGGCTTTAACTACAGAATGTGCCAAGTTCCACCCTGCTTTTCTACCCGTCCTTGCCCATACTGTGGTATCAGTTTTACTGTGTAAGCACCTCTGGGCAGAGGCTGTATCCTGTTATTTGTACTATTACTTAACATGCCTTTGGATGAAGTAAAATAAAAATAATACCATTTATGACAAAGTACAAGCACATAAATGGTGGAAAAGCTTTTGAAAATAGTAATTCATATTTACCTTGCAAATAAGAATTTGTATTGAGAAATTGTTGTATTAAGAAATTAAGACCACAAAGAGTAAATTTATGTATTTCAGGGCAATATTACTATCAGTTTAGCTACTTCAGCAAATAGAACTACAATCTCCTTGACTGAAAATATTATTTGAAGTTTGCAATTTTGCTTCAATTGTAAAAACAATGTCTAATGTAGCTTAAAGTTGAGCCAGGTCCATTTTAAAGACATGAATAGTAACTGAAAATATTTAACAGGGCTAAGAATCAGCAATGCCAATTTTGTGAAGTATTAGTAACATGTTCGTTTAAAAGATGGTAAAGAAAAAGGGGGAAAATGCATTTGCTTAAGAATTTGAACTCCTAACTAGCCCATTGATTAATGCAAATGGTTTAGTAAGGTTGTGTCCTATTTGCAATTGCCCAGTAGTAGCATTTTCTCTATTTTTGATCTGTAGTTGAAGTATAAGTGAAGCTTAACGTTTCCAGGTGGAAAAAACAACTCCAACCTGCAGCTTCTTCTCATACGCCAGTCACTACAAAATAGCTTTCAATGCTGACCCCACTGCCACTTTTTTCGTGACTTAAACCAGATCCGATTTGTGTGATACTAGAACTGCATTAACAGTGAAACAAAAAATACCACGTAGTGCACAGATTTGATTTATATCCTTAAACACAGATCACAAATAGGCAAGAAAATATGCTGCTTTAACATTCTATTCCCTCTCCTCCCTAAACAGAATTCGGAAGTATGGCTCTGAACATTAAGCTACAATAAAGTAACAGGAGTTTGCTTTCAAAGCGCAGCATATCTTTTTAGTTTCTTAAACTCAAGAACATCCATTTATTACAAGTTCTTGCTGCTGCAGTTCATAGAGCAAGAGTGAAAAATATTAATGTAGCCAAGAAATTAATCATGGCTGTACTAATGCCTTTTCTCTAAAGGCAACTGAATAAGCGTTGCTCTCACTGTATTGCATTGGTTCAGTAACGCTTTCAGTAGCTTCTTCGTAGTTACCTGTATACTCGATTTTTTCATCAAAAATTATATGAAGCAGCATAGTCAATATGTTCAGGATTTGAATATTTTCAAGTGAGCTTCAAATCCAATGGGATAATGTCCTAGTAATGTTGTTCTAGAATCACCCAAGTTCTTAATATCAACCGTAGAAACATCAGTGCATGAAAACATTATATTTTAAAGCTTTTAGCAAGCTGTGCTGTTTTCTTCAAAACCAAACTCCCCACTTAAAGAATATGCTCATTTTGCTGGTAAAGAAACCATTTTTTTCTCATGATAAAGCCAGAGTCAGTACAATTTGTCTTCAGGCAATAATCACTGGTAAACTTGAAAGCCAGCAACAAATCTTAAAACAATACTTACTATAAAATAGCTTATTTTAGTACAAAATGCCACTAACAACTTCTTCACTAAAGAATCCAACGCTTTCTCTCAATTACTGTGTCTAATACACCTAGAAATGCCAAATACACCATGATTATATAAAAAAGTGATAAAGAAAGCAAATTATTTAGGACTGCCTGCAAACAAGATGTCTATTCTATCTGCACCATCTTCTTGCCTCTGCCCTTCTGCCTACCTCACAGGCAAGTCTTAAAGACAAGACATTATCAAGATCTTCCTATCACAACGCATCATAATAGAGGATATAAATTAGACCTTCACATCTGAAAACTGAAGATCAACCTTACTTTGCAAATTCTGCTTGATAGCTGAATCCAACTCACCTCATCTTAACAACAAACTAATCCTTAAGCAAATACAGGTCATTTTATTTAGAAAGTTTCCTGACCATTTAATCAAAATTAGTGGAGAGCCAGACACAGTCTGTTATTATTATGGCTCGTGACTACAAAAGGAGCTTTTAGCATCTCCATTCATTTCTATTTACAGCAAGTAACTCAAATTGTAATCGCAATATACACAACAGACTGCTGGCACATCCCTGAATGTGGACATTAAAACAGTTGGGATTAATAAGAGTCTCAAATTATCATTTAGACATTAATACTGTTCTTGAAATGAGGTATCCTTTACCTGACCAAAAGCTGATGTTTAAGAGAAGACACCTGGAACGTCTCTTCGCTGTCAGAGCTGTTTCTTTCTGCTCTGAAGCTTAGATCTAAGTAATTCTTCTAACAGAAGACAATACTAAGGAATGCAGCATCCAGCACTGAGAAAACCCACTTGTGCTTTAATCTGGCACAGAAGCCATCGCTACCTCCAGCATCCCTCACAGGGAAGGATGCCCATAATAAACAGTCACAGAGTAACTGATCCTTCTGTAAAATAGTTTACTTTGATGCTGTTTCTACTGTTTTTCTACTGAAAAGCCAAAACTGAACAGTCCTAAATACTCTGCATTTCACTGAAGACAAACAGAAGGCACAAGCAGCAAGCTTTACACATCTATCAGTTACCAATTCCTGCTGGTTAAAGAAGTGCTACTTAGCTAATACTACAGGCTCAGTAGAGAACTACTCTCAGAGATCCCAAAATAGCTTTCAAAAGCAGCTCAGCAGGATTTTTTTTTTTTTTTTTAATAAAGGAGGTTCATTTATCCTGAGATGATACCACTCAATCAATGACAATTCCAGCCCAGGAGTCCAGTTAGCAGGACATCCTGTATTTCCACATATTCTATTTTATATCAGCCAAAGCATAATTAATTTTTATTATTTTCCTGTATGGTTCTACTCTATCCTATTAATTCCTGTACAAGTCCTAGATATTAAATACATTACAGAATGCTTCTTCGTAAGGGAATGTGCATCTGTACATACATTCACAGAAAAATTAGTTGAGGTGATTACACGTATGTTCAGCAAAAATAATTCTACAAAGAAGCATGAGTATTTTTTATCCTCATTAACTAACAGGAATAATGAGATCTGCCTTTAAGTCAACCAGTTATTTTCAAGTTCATGATTCAACAAACATAGAATGAAGTTTGCATCTGCCCTTCTGTTTCCTACTTCTAGACTTGGATCCCACCTACAAATGCATTGGGAGCCCTTGTTTGCAAGTTGAATTACACATGGATCTACACTAAAGTCCTGGGTGGAGAGAATAAATGATTACTTAAAACAAGACAAACAACGTCCTTACTAGAAATATCCAGGTAGTAAGAAAATGGATTACTGACCTAGCTGTAAGAAATTCTGAAAAATCAGACTGATTTAATAAGAAGATCTTGCTCATCTTCAGTCTGCTTGTACACAAAATGTCTGACTGTACCAGTCACAACATAACAGTAAAATAAGCAGGCTAACTGTGTAAGAAATATTTGGAACCTTATAAAGGTCTAATCCCCAGCCAGGTACTGATTCCTAGAATAATTCGAATGTAAGCAGAAAAGACAGGCTACAAAAGAGCAAAGTATCATTACTAAATCAGAAACACTGTACTTCAGTTTTCATGTCACAGTCACATTTTGGAGATGCAAAGACCTATTTTGGACAAACTTCATGCAGTACTATTTCACTGCTATGGGTAACAGCCACTATGCAAAGCACAAAGAGTTAAGCCAGGCTTCCTAGCTAGCACACATGCATTAACGAAAAGGCCTGAATCAAGTACACTCAGATCTTCATCCATAAACCTGAAGGGGGGGCGGGAGGGAAGGTTTTGTGAAAAAGCTAGGAGTATTTGCAAGGTAAGCAGAAGAACAACAGTTAAGAGACTTCACAGAACCAAGTGTGTACGTGGTACTGTGCTTGGGAGAACTGAAGAACTGTCTTTGGCTTTTACCAGGCTATAAGAGTCCCAGGAAGGAAGAACTTAATCTCAAGTGCAATTCTGATATGTGCATCTTATAACCTCAAAGTTAGGCCATAAAATGACTACAAAGACTTCTGAAGTTTGAGAAGTCTACAGGAACCAGTTCAGTTCACTCAACAGAATCACATCCCGAAATGGGAATGGGCCAGGACACAATATAGATGGATTGATTTAAATTAATAATTATGTCCAAGTTTTAGGAAGCAACCAAAACTGCAGGCCAAAAGAAGCAACAACATTGTGCCTCATTTGTTTAAAATGAAAGGCAATTCTTCAGTGTTTTCAAAGAACTTGGGTTCATGGCTGTAATAAAAAAGGGACCTCACTTCAAGGTTAGTATTGCTTCACAGCAAAGGGCTTTCTCTCTTTTTTCTAATCTTCTTAGCCATAGCTGGTAAAATACTAGTAGGGGAAAATACTGTGAAACACCTTGAAATACTCTCAGGAGCACTAGTGTGAACAATATTCAGAAAGAAAAGATAGTTCAAGTGAACAGGAGGGACAAACCCATTACTAGAGAAAATTTCTGCTGAGTTTTATGAACTTTACAGTGCAAATATCCTAAGACACAGGAAATCAAGACTTCTAATTTTTATGGCATGACAAAAAAAGCAGACAGGAAACAAAGTCTAGCGCAAAAATTAACCACTGCATAGTCACAGAGAAGTTTCAAACCCAAAATTCTTCAACTTTTTTTCTTATACAGATTTTAGCATTTAGATAGACTTGCAGTGACTTTCAACTCCAAATTACCTCTGCATCAACTTGCTACTCTTACTAGCACTTCAAATTCCAGATGGAAACAATTGCAGTCACTATTCTAAACACATCCAGAATGTGAAGTCTGACACATCCTCCTGTTACATTACTCTAAGTGATTTTTAAACAACTTTTAGCATTTAATAAAAATAAACTATCCTCACTGTACCAGTTTCAAGCACTTCAAGTTAACATGGCCATGCAGTTCAGCCCTTTAACACATCAGTTACCAAGGGACTGGAACCACCTAGAAAACCGAGTCAAAAGATGAGTTAAAAGAAGATTAATGTGCAATTATTTGGAAAATTAATTCATGTAAAGTACAATACTGCTTGCCTGCTTTAGAGTTCTATATTGCAACAATTAACGTTTTCTTATGCTACATATTTTCCTCAGTGCAAACCGTCCTCCCTTATGAGGGACACACCGATCTCCTACGCAATACGCTGCGTTCACACCTTGAGAACTCTGACCTTGCAGGAAGGCAGGCACTCAGGAGAGAGAGAATAAGGAACACAAGAGGGAGAAACAGCAAAACCCCCACACCAGTCAAATTATCAGAGGTGATAAAAAAAGAGAAAGCTTCCACTTGGCTTTAGACTCCAAAAGCTGTTTCTATTTTAGTGTAACTAAAAATCTTAGTTCTCCAGTGGGTCTTTTGTACGTTGGACCTGATCAGAAGAGCTGCCTTGCAGCCTGCTACCTTTGATACCACCAGGTAACACACGTGAGACTATTTCAGCTCTGCCAACTTTATCTAGAACAACGAAACAGAGGATCTTCTAGCGTACGGCTTCAAAACCCCCACAAGGTAACAATGCTATTCTGATTCCAGGAAAGATGCACCAGTTTCAGAACAAGACAGCCTTCTCTCTACTAAAATCTTCAGCAAATATTCCAAATCTGCCTCATCATGTTATCGTCATTTTTGGACAACATTATTCAAAGTTCTTACTACGCTTGTTTCATGTCTGAGCTTTGTTACAGTACTAACAAGCAGCAAGTATAATATATTTCTAATGTCACAGTCTCAATAGTAAAATGGTGGTTTCCATCCAGAAATAGTTTAAAGACCTAAAGAAATAATCTGGAGGAAAATCTTGCTGTGTAAAGGAACCAAGACAGCACCAGTCTAGATTTTCTAGAAAACCAACTCTAGGTTTTATTCTCTTTACGCTTAACTGAAAATTACACCATTTCCTTACCACCACACTTTCAGTTTGTACCATTAGGAAAGCCTGCCATGACCAGCGAGCACAGAATTGTAGGCAACTCTAGACATTTCACTGAGGAAGATGTCTTCACTCAACAAGGCTGTAAAGAACACCACTGTGAAATGGCAAGTAAAACACAGTTATGGAATCCCCAAAAGCTATACACAAAAAACCCCCAGTCCCTAGTGCGTTTTATTCTTATTCAGGCATCTCAAACCTGTATGAGTAGGCTAGGTATCCTAATGCTCTTTATAGTGGCCACTGATTCTTCTGAAGTGGAACCACACCAGTGGAATATATTATTTTTTAAATTTTCCTTTTTTTTTTTTCCATACAAAAAAAGTATGGTGCCAACATTGCTACTGATACTAGAGGAATAACTGGAAAGTTACTGTCTGCATATCATTTGCATATCATTTATTTCCTCTGAAAATTTTATGAACATCGTTCTAAGATTATCTGAGTTCACAGAGCTGAGAACAGTTAGAAGTAATAGTCAAGAAAAGGAAAACAAAAAAAAATTAAACTTTCCTAGTGAGTACTGAGTGAAAATTAGGAATGAAGAAAGAAAAAAATTACAGAAATAAAAACGAGACTCCTGGAAGCAAATTTTTTTTTTTACATGCATTTATCAGTTTTCTTGACATACAATTTATTTTACCAGCTGATGATTCCCAGGCCTACAATGAAAACCTCAAAGGAACAGAGAGATCGAAAGCTGGTAAACTCATTTTGAGAGCATTTTCCCCTCACAATCAACTATGTAAAGTTACTCATAATAAGCAACATCTACCCCTCACTGTACCCCTTAAACACTGTAAGGTTGGTTTGTTTTTTTTTCTCAATTGAAAGGATCAGCACTAAAAAGAAAAGCTGTATGCGTAGTCATTATTTTTGCTATTTTGGTTTTGTTGAGTAATAAAATTATTCAGCCACATAGGAGTTGGCAGTCTTATTAATTACATAACTCTTCTCTTTGTCATTGTGGCTACGTCCTTCCACGCTACCTCATCATAACTGATCAGTCGAAACAGGGGTGCCAAAACACTTTTATGGAGTAAAAAAATTGTAGATCTTTTCTCCTAACCCAAACATATGTTAAATACAGAAAATCCAAAAGATGCAGACAATTGAATCAGTTTCTCATTTCCAGATAGCTAGTTCTGTACTACTGTTTAGAAGAGGCAATATGTCACCAAACATTAAGCATGACAGCCCCTTCCCTGCAATGTTTACTGTGAACACCCTGCAGCAAAGCCCAGTCTTCCAAGAAGGGCTGCAACACAGCTGGGAAGCTGTAAAGATGGGAGCAAACTACCATCATGTGTGCACAGGCACCACCCCTTTTACTCTCGGCTCAAATGTCTAAATCGGACCAGAAGGGGTTCCAGAGGACTAGACTCTCATCCACTATAAATCCACTGCCGGTTCATAAGCCTACAACTAACGTTTTAGGACTACTGCAAAAAAACACATTTTAACTCCAGATATAAAAGTCCTATACGAAATTTAATAAAAACGCAACTTCAGAAGGGGTATTCCTACTGTGATGTGGACATCTACTGTTGTCAGTTTTCCAGATTTGATGCCAAGGTGTTGGCTGAATTTATCAAATCAAACGTGATGCCAACCGATTTGATGCCAGCACCTTAGATCTAATGACACAGAAATATGCATCCCTTGAACTGCTGCTTCTTAAAAGCATTCTGTGAAATTCCATGCATACTTCCCTACAACTTTTGTTAAATAATTTACCTCGGAATAAAACTGAGGATGAAATTACAACTATCTCTTGGGCACGTTACTAAAAAGAAGAAAATAAACCATCACTTTTACCTTCTCTTATAAGCACATTTGGTTGACCCTTCCCTTCCTAATACTGTCATTTACACATATTATATAGACTGAGAAAACCTGAACTGTTCGGTGATCTGAACCACAGTACTATCAACTGTACTGTTGAAGAAAGTATTAGGTGTGAGCATGTGTGCAAAACAATTTCATAAGCAACATGTAAACCCAGCCTCGTCTATCCCATTGTGACTTTGAGAGTTTGTACACATCTGTATTCAATCTTGTCTTATTAAAATAATTAGCTCTAAGAACTATAATTCATTAAATTTCAAATGAAAAGATATTAATATTTTCTGCTATTTCAGCACACGCTTACAAAATGGAACTGTTTTTACTCTCTCTTTTCCCCTCTCCCCCTCATCATCCCTCTGCTGCTTCAGAAGGTCCGTCCTTCCGTCGCTCTTTACCCCTCATCCTTTCTTTGCTGGTTCTTGGCCTTCTTGGTCCTTACCTCGCTCATTTTCCCTCTTCTCATCTTCCCTGCGCCAATTCATAGCGTCCACATTCTTTCGTCGTTCTCTCTCATCCTGTCTCCACCGCTTCTTGATATCTTTGTCCTTAACTTGCTCATTTTCTCTCCTCTTCTCATCATCCCTGTGCCATTTTATTGTTTCTGCATTTTTCTGCGGCTCCACGCTTCTTTTGAGATAGTCTTGTCGCCTCCTCCTCTTTTTTAACATATCCCTTTCCCTGGCACGAGCCTGCTTTTCTTTCTGGGAAAGAAAAGCTTTACGGGGCATCATGAGCTGCTGCTGTACCTGTAATAATATCGTATCCATGGAATAATATACTATACATGCACTCAGTCAGGCACCAACAACTCTAATTTGGAGCTGAATACTTCAGACACTAAGCCAAGATAATTTACTGCTGCCTCTCTTTCTTTCATAAAGCTCTGCTAGCTCCATATCAGATAATGACAGGCATGTTGCTATGTTCAGCTCCAGGCACACACCTAACTGGCACCTCTGCAGCTGGCGCGCATGTAGCACTGACATGTCAGCCCCCGAAGACCCCAGGCCTAAGCCTTATGGTTTCGCTCCCCTCCCTCTTACAACTCCTCCCACAGAGTTTTAACCAGCCACTTGGCGTTACTGCATCCAATTTAAGGAAGAGGCCGATAGAGTTGTGAAGGAACCTTGTGAATGTTCAAACCTTGGCTGCTTCTCTTACTGGAGATCTACATCTAATGAAACTTCAGGGTGCTTATTTATCTTTTCAGACCTCCACCTCTACCAAATTTGGTTGAAAATGGCCAACCTTTTTCTTGGCTGGGAGGAGGGAGGGGGGATTAGGAGACAAGCCACAATCTGAAAAATGGTATAAACTTTGTTTGCTTGGGAAACCTGGCCAAAACATTTAACTGCAGTTAATGAAATAAGTCCTGACTCATCTACTCAAACTTCCTCCAAGTATGTTACATCTTGCTATTCACAAGAACAAAGGAAAAAAGAATGTGACTATTTACTTGGAGTTGCTGCCAACAGCATTTGTGATGAGTGGGGCGTTTTGGTTTTGTTGTTTTGGGGCATTTTGTTTGTTTTGTTTTTAGAGAGGTGTCAATGAAGACTACCTTTTAACAAATTGTTTTACTTTTGGTCATTTCTCTGTAGTCATCCAACACATTCACATCTTTACATTTACTGGTGTTAATATCTGCAATTTTGAAATCATGAAAACCAAAACAGACCACAGACAGAATTTATGCTATTACTAATATCCTTTAAATACTCTTCTGTACCCATTGAGCAACGTTTCGGAAATGTCAAACTGCAGTTGTGGCCCAGGTTTGGTTTTCTTTGTTTGGTTTTGAATTTTTGTTTAGAAGAGAGTTTTGCAGAGGTCTAATCAAAATGAAAAGTGCAGAAAGGACAAAATTACTAGATTAGAATACTTAAGCAAAGCCTAAAACAAAATTAAACAAATGTACTTTTAAAATTTAGCTACCTTATGGAAAGCACTTGTTCCCAGCATGCAATACTCCATCTTTTTCCTACAGAAAAAGCAATGTTTCAAACCCTTATTCTAAAAGCTGTTCCTTTTCTCTACATAATACCCCCCCCCGCACACTTAAACCCACTGCTCTCATCTGTTGCCTTTGTCAGGTGTGTATCATGACCCCATAGTTTTCATTCCAATAATTCAAACCCAAAATCTCTTAATGTCCATAATACTAAAAGGGAAGGGCTGCAGCAGAGTGAAACAGCATAATCAAAAAAATGCATGCAGTTTGGTAACAAGTTAGTGCATAAAATTCAGATTATGCTAAAAATTACTTCATTAAAAAGTGTAGGATAGCTCTCTACTAGACAGCCTGTTTTTAACTATTTCTCAAGAACAGTTATCATTAAAATCAGAAAGCAATGAGAATCCAGGATCAACACCATCAGTGCAACCTGGACACTCTAAATCTTTAAATTACTTTTAATTTCTCTATCGGCTGTCTGGCAATACTACAATATTGTTGTTTACTAGAGCATACTTAAATTACTAACTTTTTAAACGTACATTATCTTTACAATGTTACCAGTAACCTGATTTCATTCCAATAACAATAGCATGTTAAACCAAACCTTACTTAATGCAAATGATTCTCCCTCCCTCCCCCCCCGCCCCGCCCAAGGCAAGCACTGACATTGAAAATCTGTCATTTTAAAAAAACTCTTTGGGGACTAATTGTTATATTTTCTTTCATTTGTTTTTTGTTCGTTTGTTTGGGTTTTTCCCCCCCTTCCTTTGGCTTCATTTTTTCATTGTTGTTAACTACAGTATTCCTCCCTCCCTTCCCTTTATACATATCCCAGCCCACTTTGACAGACCAATTTACATACAAATGATAGAAAATATCTTAATAAAAAACATTTCAGTTGAATTTTCAAAATTAAACGTTTTAATTGAGATTGAGATAAGAAATGTCATATTCCAAAGAATAACTTAAAGGGACATCCAACCGAAATCATGTATCTTTGAACTTCCATATCACAAGTCACAGGTTTTTCACCAGTTTGTTGCAGCATGAGAGACTACTTCAGGCAGTCTGGTCATTTCTCTTGTAGTCAAAATCATCTTTCACTTTTGCCTCTGCTGGTTTCAATAAACCAAAAGAGGGAGAAAATATTTAAACCAGGAAACTGACACGCAGTGAAGCTGCCAGACTGACTGAGCTCAAAGCTCCCCACACCCCCAATTTTTCTAGAGCTCAAGTTGGTGTTCCTTTAAGTTCAAAATGTCCAAACATCAGAAGTAAACAGAACTATCCTTTCAACTATTTTTTGCCCATACTTCGCCAAATGAAAATCTTAACTCCTCCCAATCTATTCAGTACATATTACGAGGCATTTACCTCCAAAATTAATGGTGCTTGGGCGTCTCAGACTCATTGGACAAGTTTCATGCAAAAGCCTCCAAAAATAATTCTCCTTCCAGAACGCCCACCTCAGCGATTATATTACACCTACTGTGTGAGGCCAAAGCCCGGACATAGAAGAAGAAGGATCATATCCTGCTGTACAAAACAAAGTGTTAAAGACAAGAGATAAGAAACGCAATCAGGGCAATCTTACATTTATAATGTACTTTTCATTGCAAAAGACTCCAAAGCTAGTTATAAACCACATTTACGGTACCTTTACTGACACGGAGCTACTGTAGAGTGCACTCCAGCAAGTTAACAGTGCTGCAGGAAGTTTTAGCAGGTTTGTGGCTTAAACAACAGATTTCCGCTGGGTGATGCTACCCGAGGAATATTCTGGTGCTCAGATTTCAATTAGGTGACCCAATTCAGAAATCCAGCAGGATACAGAGATGAATGCTCCTATTCGGACTTTATAACCTTTTGACTGCAGTGGTTAGGACCTCAGTTTACACCTCATCTGCGCTATCAGTCCCAGCAGCATAGCTGCACCCTGTACAGATGAGGTACACTTAGTAAAATACCAACACATTTCCTTGTACAGGTAATTTTTCCTTAGAAGCTTCCCATACAAACACAGTCCCACCTTAAATTACACGACTATGAGAGGATCAAACAAGTGACATGGCTGTCAGCCACAACCCTAAGGACATACATTCATTTGGGAAGCATTCAGATTAAAATTTTCAGTTACAATGCTGTGAAATAAACCCTTTCAGCTAATAGCATGTAAATGATTATGCTGCTGTAGGAAGACTGATACCTCTTCAACTCACATCACCCGTGGACAGAAACTCGGTCTTGAATGGGAAATGCAAGACATAACATTAGTATCATGAAGTCTGGAACAACCAAATCTGAAGTTCATAAAAATCAAAATTTGTTGAGTCATTTGTAACTACTTTTCCAAGTAACAAGGTTTTTTACTGGTTAAAATTGTTAGATTTTAATCTCCATTGATTATTCAGACAGAACATCCACAAATTAAAGCACAAATTGTTTTTCTTCAGCAAGTATGGTTTCAACAGACGATACTAAAACGTTCTAAGAAATTTAAAAAGACAAAATTCTTAAAATACTTCACAGAGACAAAACTGAGTATCGCATATGCTTTAGTATATCTAGACCGCTAGCCATATCTTCAAATAGGTAAGGATGATAGGTTATTTTGTTTCATACTGCACCAGTTTCTAACTGGAAAATAGAATTTCAGCCCCTGTATCTCTGTCAGGGCCAAATTACCTCTCTCCCACTGAGTCCTCCTTTCAGAAACCACACCTCTGGATGAGGACCGATCAGCCTTGAGAGCAGATCAGTGACAATTAGTGTATCGGTCTGAAGATATGAATCCCACACTGGGCCTCCCGAAGACCGAATGTCATTTCCCTGCATTGTGCTGCTGACAAGAATCACCAAGCATCTGGCATTTTTCTGACTTTATATAATACAAGTTTCTTTTATTTTAGGTCTTATTTCGCTAGTAATTTACGATGAAGAAGTTCCTGGTTTACATATAACAGTGCGACACAGTAGCATACGTCAGAGCTGACAGCAGCTGTATGTTCTTGGATGAAATGAAACAAGACTGTTAGCTTCTTGATACTATCTCCCTATTCCAACTACATTTAAAATAAGGTCTACTTTTAATGATTTGCCCAGCTAACTGCATTTAATAGCATGCTCTAAAAATCCAGCCATGAAATAGATTTGCCAAGAAGGCTGTTAGTGCAACCTTGAGTGAAATCTCTTAAAATACAAGAAAAATATGCAAGAAAATTAACCTATGGTTCTCACAGCAACAGAAAAGCAGCCTCCTCAGGTATGCAGGTTAAATGATGCGATATAGTATGATGGTGTGTAATATTCTATATTCAAATGATGACAATGACAGCCTGTCCCTGCAGCAAGGCAGAAGGAGGCTGGGACTGGACAATTCCAGGACAGCTGAGCAAGGAAGAGTGAGTCAGGAAGCAGAAAGGTATGTCAGGGAAAAGTGAGCAAATCACAAATACCAAGAGTGGAAGCATCAGGGAGAACAGAGAAGTTGGAAGAAAGGGAAACTACCAAAAACTTCCTTGAAAAGGTAAGAGTTGCAATTAAGTATCTCCCCTCCCTGCACTGAGTGAACAAAGCCTAATCCCAACACATCTATCGCTGGCTTACATTAAGCATTTTCACTTTCTTCTGTTGGACTCTTCTCTTTCCTCCTTATTTAAGTGTTTCTGGACTAGTTTTCAGAGGTCTGTGCACCCACATCTCCTGTGAAGGTAATGAGATTTGCAGTTTAACAGCACATCTGAAATGCCAGACAACTACGGGCTCATTTTTCAAGCCCACTATAATCCTAGGTTGGAGGCTGTTTTGTAACAGCATGCGCTCTATTCTCATGGCAACATTTTAAACACAGAGCACCTCCTCAGCCTTATCAGCTCAACCATCTGCAACACCAAGCTTCTGCCCATGTAACATGATGGTCTCCAGCTAACTTCTGTCTAACAAACACCTCTCAACTCCCACCAGGTAATTTTGTGTGCACAGCTGCCGTGTTAGCCCCAGCACTTACATTCAACCTTAGGCTAGCACATTGGCGAGCACAAGCCCCCAGGCCCTCTAACTTGTGTCTGTATCCAAGGTCCTTTAACTTGTGTCTGTATCCAAAACAGGACTAAGCACATTAGAAAGATATAAAGTGAACAGAAAACACAAATCGGACCCTCTGGAAAAACCTGACATGTTTTAAAAGTAAGATTATTGGAACTGAAGGAAATCAAAAGATGTATTTTGCTATCTGGTCAAAGCATTGTAAAACTTCAGCAGCACTGTGCACAGGAAACCACCCCAACTCCCCTCACAGTCCAATAGTATATTTCTTAGAAGTCCCTTTGTAAAAAAAATAATTTAAAAATATTTTTAAATCACTTCAGAGATTAAATAAGCTGCCTCCAAAAATAAATTTAAAGTTGTGTGTCAAGCGAAAAGGACTGTTTCACACTACTTCTCTGAACATCCTACATAAATTTTGCTTCAGGAGAGGAGACAGTCCATTTAAAATGTGGTACTAAAAAAACCCCCACTTAAAAGCCTTTGGAGCAAATTCTTAGGCTAAAAACCTTAACATGCTGTTTCAGTGGTTATATGCAATTTTCAGCAAGGGCTTATAAAACTCTGTTTTATGTCTTGTTTTTGGAGCTTACTGTCTAGCTTCAGCTTGGTGACTCTTGCACTAGGAACTCCAACATCCCAAAGGAAAAACTTCCATGGAAGACAGTTCTAGTGAAAGGAACCCAGTAAGGCTGGTATGTCTTACTCTCCAATCATTTTTTATTTAAAGGTTAAAAAGAAAAATCTTCTGCGGTCCAGCAGACAGGGATCTTCCAAGTCATTCACACACTTCTTATTCTTGCTCGATTTCTGGAATTTTCCACTGCTGCCAGAAGCTCCATCTGGTGGGTGTGTACACTAACTGCAAAACTGAAAGGGAATTAACTATTTCCTTATCAACTTTTGTTTAGTAGTAAAAGTTATGTACACTATGCAATTTCTATGTCCCAATATAAAACACAAAACCAGCCAAATTTCGATTGCTCTGGGAACCACAACTGCTTACTTCTATCCTTGATGAATAATCTGCTACCTTACACTCTGCTGGGAATTTCTGCTGGGTTTTCTTATTTTGGTGACATAGGCTGAAGTATGTTAAAGAATGCTGTTAGCTAAATCTCAGTGTTTTCCAAAGAAGGATCTTTTGAATGTACACGATAAAAAACACATCAATTCTGGCAATCTCTACTGCATTCTGAAAAGCAGTTTTAAATTGCATCCATTCTCCAGGGCATGCTATACTTCAGTGCATAGGAAATTTTAAATTAGAGGCACTAGCAACTCAAGAAGTAGGCTTACACACCTACCGCCATCTTAAATAATATCTTTTGTGACTGTTCAAGATCTCCAAAGATACGCATCCACATATGTGCAGCAAAATCAATATGCAATATACATACTCAGTACGATAGTCTCACTTGTTTAGGGCTAGTTCTTAAAGATTTCAGTTTGAAATGTAATAAAGCCTGCACATCCTGCCGAAATTTGAAATCGAGACTGGAAATCTCTGAAGCACAAAGGATATTATTTGCTTACACCACGATATCCACACTTCAGTGATCAGGAAAAAAGGCTGTGTGAATATGCTCTACAATTCCAAAGTAATCCTCGTCTAGATTGTAGCTAAGCATGATCATTCCCAGAATAAAAATTATTTTGGGAATATAAGCATGCTTTATGAATTAGCAATTACATTTAAATTACATCAATCATCTTGAAATGTTCAGTCTAAAGCTCACAAAACATTTGTGTTATTAAACAATGGGGCACAAGTGTCTAAAATGTAAGCAATATACACATAATTCATGATTGGATTACACCAATTGTGAAACTGAAATCAGAATAGACTGAAAGTGAAAATGGTAGTGCTGTCTTCTCTGTGTCATGTTTTCCTGACACCACCACTGTGTCAGCAGCCAGAGCACAGACCTTATCCAACTGAAAAGGAGCATTTTTCAGGCAGAGCAGCTCCTTCTCTCACCCAAACAGAAGTACTTAGGACTGGGACAAGTAAGGTGGCAGGAAGCGTGGCTCATACCACCCCTTCCAGTGGCAGCACAGACACAGATACATTGAAACCAATGTGAAACTGCATCCCTTAGTGTGTCCTAGCTAGTAAAATGCATTGCTTGCATGCTGGTAGAAGTGGCAGAACGAATCAACAAAACAAAAGAGAACATACGAATACTTTTACAAGCTCATCGAAAACCCTGCCAATACATGCTTTCTCAGATAGTAGATGTATTAAATATTGAAGGGATCTCGCCCACTGGCTAGCATCTGAGTGATTAAAGTGTAAAAATAGTCAGTGAAGTAGGCTGATGCTAATTGTTTTTCCTTTGCCTTACCACTTCACACGCTATGCATAAATGCTGGCATTACATGATTGGGTAAAGTCTGTAAACGAGAGCTTGAAATCAGTCTTACCACTTCACATTTCTTACCTCTTTCCCTTTCTGTCTAAGCATAGCTCCCAAGTTTTCCAATCCCTGACTACATTCCAGCGTTAATCCACCTCAGCTACTGCTGTCTTTGGTCTGACTCGGGAACCTTCGATATTCAAAAGGCTTCATAGCAGCAGCAGCAGGAATGGGGAAACAAAACAACAACAACAAAAAAATCACAAACTTAAGTTTGACTTTTTATGGAGAAAAAAAAGCATTTTAAGACAATTATTTTGCCTACTTAGATTTCAAGAGACATTTTGCTCCCTTACTGTTGCTGCTATGAATCTGCATCACTAACAACTTCTTTGGCCCGGCTGCAGCACAAGGAAAGAACCATCAAATCCAGAGTCACATCAGAAATCAATACATAAGAGAGTCGCATCAGAAATCAATATGGAGAAGAGGTAACATGGGGCGAAAGAAAGAATGCCTGAAGGCTGAGGCCTCAAACAGGAGAGGAGCTGCAGGTAGGGAAGAAACACCAAACAGGGAAGCCAGGCTTGAGAGCATGCCCTTCCCTGTATTTAAATGATGGGGTGAGCTGAGGAGCCTTACTTCACTAGACAGGCTGGTCACACAGTTACTTAATTTCTATTTCTGCTAAATTGTTTTAGATACTACTTGAGAAGTATCTTTTAAATGAAACATTCTGCCACATGAGCTGGACAGCCATGAACCTACAGGTGTGATGTCTTCATAGAGTCAACTACACGGATTTAGGACCCAACAGTCAGTATCACTTTTCATCCAAATCATCTTAAATACCACCTTAAAAAAAAAAGTAAGGATATAAATGGTTGTAACTGAAAGTGACTCACTGCAGAAAAAATGGTATTTATTCAATTCTTATTCAAAACCATCAACCGTCATACACATTCAAAAGCACTAATGTGAAATAAGAGCAAGACACTAAATTCAAGCCTCATGTTTGCCTTTCAACAGCAACTAGCTATAGTGAAGCTCTGAACAATGCAGATTTTTCCTTGAGGCATATGGCCCTCAGGTAGATAAATAAGAGTTACACCCTCTTTAAAAATGTCTTTAATCGCATCTAGAACATGTATTCAGTTTTTATACCAGATACGAGTACTTCCTGAAAGCTCAAAATGAGCAGGTCAGCTTGGCCATCCGGACTAGGAAAGCAAGGGCATCTTCCCAAAATGCGTCAGGTGAGTCAAAACAAACTTTCTACATATAAAGAAGGTATAGGATGTTTTTTTTAAACTAAATTAACAAAATCAGGAGTTCTTTTTCTTCCAATGCATGCAGAGACATTTACATTATATTATCCTTAGACCAGTACCTTTTATTCTCATCTCCCTGTTCTTAGGAAACCTACACCTGCATGAACATATTTACTTATATGAGCAGGACTACCTCCACATTAACAATTATACTGTAACAATTATGTTAATAAAAAACATAACCCAATATATAAAAAAATCTAAGCACAGAGCAGATCCTAATTTAATATAATAAAAAAATACTATACTGTTTGTTTAGATGTAGACCAACATAGTCAGCTGTTATCTTTTTTAAACAAGCATGTGACGTGCATCTTAAAACAAAGATTCCAAGCAAACATGCCAATATACAAACTCAGCTAAACTAATAATTTAAAAAATACCCCATCTTTGCCCATGCAGATAAAGCAGATCAAATGATACCTATGGACCACACTAATCAGCTGATGAACTGCAGCCCTACAGCTATTCACTGCCTCTCTCCTGGCACCCGTGTCCTGAAGACTCTGGACTATCATCCTTAGCATAGCTGATACTGTTTTGTTCATTCACAATGTATAAAATTTTGTGTCTCAAACCAATTTCAAGTAGTGGAGCAAATAACTTCTTATTTCTGAAAAAAAAACCCAAAACATACCAATATAGTTCCTATCTAGCCACTAAATTTTATTTGCAGCCACCTCAAAATAAATACATTAAACCATAAACACTGTCTTTGCTCCCACAAAAATCATCTGTTCCAATTTCTTTCTTTACATCAATCAAATCAGCTGCTATCTTAATATGAAGTTATAAAGTACACATTTGGACTATATGATTTTTGACTACTGATAAGATTCTGATATGGTTATGTATTCCAGGAATGCTACTTTAAATCTTAATGTTTACTTTCAGTATTTACTATTGTTATGGAGTGGTAAAGCTGGGTTGGGTATAATCATCTATTACTCACTCCGCAGTGTGTCAGAAGCGCAACTTCCCTTCCACAGAAAATCTGTAAGTGCATTCATCTAGAATTTAATAGTGAATTCAGTAACTGTAGAGTTTGGTTTAGTAAGTACCTAACAAATTATACTTTATACTATTAAAGTTTAATTAAAACACTGCTGTTAATATACCACTCTAAGTGACACATACCAATTATGAAAATGCTAATAGGCATCTTCTGACAACTGGTAACTTCTATGTATACAGAAAAAAAATTAAGTTATTAATCTCATCCTGAAGAGCACATACAGTCTTCCTAAATGTTTTGTTTGTGCAGCTAATGTTTAACACTGTAGGGCACAAACTTTCCAAAACAGTCAAGTCGTTCCTCTCCTGTCAATGTTTTTCATTCCTAAGCACTATGAGCAGCAGACACTGTTCACCACTTGTCTGTCTTACCCACAGGCAAATGCAGCCACCTTTCACCTTCCCCATCCCTTGTACCTCCCTCCTAAAGCTTAACACAAGTGATCTTAAAAGCTCTTAGTGACTTTTAAGCTCTAGCAGTTCCACACAGCATACTTTCAAGCATAAATAGTAGGAACCTAAAGAGATGCTTTCTATAAACCTGTCTGATGGACCACCACTTCAAGTTAAAAAAAAAAAAATTAATAATGGGGCACTAAAAATATATCAGTTTGCAATGATTTCAGAGAGTTGTCCACAAACACTGGAAGCATGTCTTTTCTATTAGATACCAAAAAGTCATTTTTTAAAGTTAATTAAGAAATAATATTAATTTTAGTAATGGGCAGCTTACTATTTTAAAAATAGTACAAACACATTTAGCTTAGTATTACTTTTGGAGAAGAACAAGTTATTAATTGCGTGTGTCAAAAAGGACACCTCTTAACTGAAGTTCACTGAAGTATTTGCTGTGATAATCTTCAGGAAATGTAACAATCATGTTACAACCCATCAGCCTCAAGTGCAGTTTTATTCAGAATAGGGTGTTTCTCTTCTGTTGTCTGTTCTTAAAATTTTAAGATTTCAACACATATCATGGTAGATGCTGATTCGCTGACACCAAATTACTACCCAACATCTGCAAACGCACTAAAAAGGAACCAAGGAACCAAGCTTTGGTTTGTTACAAAAACAAACAAAAAAAAGCTTTTCCATTTTTTAAACAGGATGATCCATCTTTCTCACCTAGAAGGATGGTAACTGGTAATTATTACAGTTACCAGAGTCCCCAGGTGAAAGTTTTTCCAAGTAGCTGAGACCCTGCAAGAGGAAACGATGCTGGTGGCCTGCAGCACACACAGGCTGGGCCACACGGGAGCCAGCTAAGGTCGGTCCACGCTACCCTGGCAGGTAGGAACCACGTGTCGCCATTATCTCACACCTTCTACCTCCGAACAGAAACAGAAAACAGTAGCAAAAATAAACAGAAACACAGCCAGTAGGAACAACCTTAAAAAAGGGGGGTATTTCTCTAAGAGGAACGCAAGCCTTTCACACCCGCCACACGGCTCAGACACACGCCACACACACAGAGCATGGCAAGGCCGAGGCGCCCGGCGAGCCGGACCCCGGCCCGCGCCCGCGGACAAAGCGCCCGGGGCCCCGGCATCGCCTCTCCCGCCCAGTCTCCGCCGCCGCGCGCGGCAGGTGCGAGGGAACCCGCGCGAGCCC
>Ga0065711_1004211_pt1 | contig 37193 bp, 20 predicted proteins | sample Hoacrofraction12_FD_59098 | JGI IMG/M metagenome (GOLD analysis project Ga0065711, IMG submission 59098) | Hoatzin crop microbial communities from Cojedes, Venezuela - Epithelial fraction 12 v2 (version 2) | ecosystem: Host-associated > Birds > Digestive system > Esophagus > Crop | place...
GGAGCCTCCCACCGACAGTGGGCTTCAGTTTTAGTTCCGAACCATTCATCTCACCACAGCAAAACGTGCATCCCTACAGGAAACAAGTTCTGCTCAGTGGTAGCTAAGTAGTCATGAACATTCTCCAGGTATGATTTTTAACATTTATGTTTCAAGCACAGCAAGAAGGTTCAATAACTTTGGTGAATTTCCACTTCCTCACAGCCCCTTTTTTTTCCCCCAACTAGTTCTTTTGCAGAGAGTTCAAGCGGCAGACCAAAGAGAAGTTTTTTTGGGAACTCTTCCCAGTGATGTCATTCAGCTCATCTAGTTTCAACACTGTGGTAAAATGGAAGCATCTTTTTAAAAGCTGCTGGACTGAGTGGTTTTAAAAGAAGGGGAGAATTAAGCAGGTCAAATGATGACAAGACAAAGCTATTTTGCAAATGAACATGCTGCAAGTATAGAAATCAAACTCTGGGAACCAAGAGCGTTCAGGTCTCAGTCCCAGCATAGTCTCAACTCCTTTGTCAGTTCAGAACAAATCACTTTAGTATGTATCTCAGATTTGCCATCTGTAACACAGGACATGAAGTATTTAAGATGTACAAAGAACAGTTATGAACAATTACATCACTAAAGCACTTTAAAAGCCAATTCTCAACTGTCTCAGTGTTTCCTGTTTTCATTACACCACTGTTACACCCTTCTTCAATCAGAAAGGTCAGCATAGAAAGTTCTGCTCTCATCACACATCAGAATTACCGAAAATGGCTGCAGTAANGCTAGAANCACCATCTGAAATCTTCAAGCTAACTCACAGATATTGCCCAATATCCTTATTGTTTTTGCAACCTTGCAAAATAACATTGTCAACTGTAAAAGCATTTTGACAGTCCCAATCCCCACAGCATCTGAGCCCCTCCAAGCATTAGTGCATCTCAGGTTGCCTGTCTGGAAGGACAGTTTCATTATCTTCCACTCTGAACAGCACACCAAAGCACAAACAGCAAGTGATTAGTGGCCATCCACAGAACTCTAGGAGGGAGCAGGGAAGTGAAATGAAGTCTCAGGAATCCCAGGCTTGTCTGGACCAAACAGCTACTGTGCTGCTCAGTCCTGCCATAGTTGCTGCTACATTTCCTTTCTAGGCTTCCTGTACAGTTGCTGCATGCTTAACTTCCCTAGAAAGCAGTACTGTCAGCATTCAAGGCTTACAAATTATACCTCTTACCCCTGCCAGAACAGATGGACCAAGATGCCCTTAATAGAAGTAGAAAGATAGCCTCCACTGTACAAAAAAAGCAAGTCAATAACATCAATAGGTCAAGCCCAGCTATGCACCAAGGAGACAGGAGATATTCCTATTTTAAGTAAAGCTTGTTTGGGATGTTAGTGCTAGAGGGGAAAAAAATAATCAAATGCTACTCCTGCACCTGTCCAAGAGGTAGCATACATCCTCCAAAGTTTAAATGGTCCCTAAATGATCCACTTCCAGGCATCGCCCTTGGAAAGCCATCTCCAAATCCTAAACCTCTAAGTTTGTGGCACAGCTGTTCTAACCTCTTACCGTATTGTCTCTACAGTACAAGCGTGAGGTGTTATTCCATATCTAGAAGTATTAAGCACTAGCCCAACTCGAACAGAAGATCCTTCATCTCACTGCAAGGATGATTACCTGTTGTCCAGTCTATCCTAACAGTTACACCTATGTTGCCTCCAGTAAGGGAAGGGTGACTGTATTCTTTTGCATGTTTTGGTGTTACTGAGGGGTGACTGGCTACTGCGTGAACAGAGACAAAATGAGGGGGACATATCCAAAGTTGCCAGGGCCATGGCTGAGCTGTTGAGCTTAGAGGGAGACCACAGTGGAACCTAAAAGGGAATCTAGGAAAGCAACCCTCCTCCCGTGAGCCTGCTGCTGATTGTCACTTCAGGAAACGCCTGGCAGTCCCCGCCTGCCAGCGGTGCACCAGGCAGGAGATAGAGCACTGTAGTCAGAGCCCAGCAGCAGGAGAACAAGGAGTGGAATTTCCTCTTTCTGTCTGGAGAGGGCTGTTTGTCACCAGAGAGATAAAGGCCCAGGGCAGGGAAAAAGGGTTATCGGGAGACACGCCACACACAGTGCCACTCAGGACAGACTCCATAGGAAATCTATTTTGAGTGCTGTCACCCCTACTGCCATTAAAAGAAAGTTCAGTTAAGAGGATGAAAATAAATTTAATCTTGCTGACCAGAAGAGGCTGGAGGGAACCACAGACCCAATACTGGAAAACAAAGACTGGTTCCTTTCCCCGTGACACTTTCATTTGTGCATCACCACCGCACTCTCCCTCAAGCCTTACAGTTCTCTTCTCCCTCCCTTGCTGTCCATCCAGCCTGCAGGCTGCCCATGCTGTTGCAGCCAAAATTAGTCCTTTCCACAAAGTGGAACGTGCAACGGAGGCAAACAACGTAGCCAATACAAAGCAAAGGACTGAAGAGAAAGTCCTGTCTCCTTAGGAGAAGGAATCAGACCCTGGGCTTATTGCTGGATGAAGGCCTAAAGGATTTAGCTGTGAAAACATTAGCCAAGCAGCTAGGCTTAGGAATAATGTGTCTGCACTAAACTTAATTTATCTTCTCATTTCACAAACAACATGTTTCTTCTACTGTATTTATTTTAAACATTCATTCAAGCTGTGCATAATATTTCAATCATTCTGAAATAGATTTACCCTCCTGCTGGCAAATGAATAAGGCATCCTGCTGACTGCTGGAGAAAGGGCCATGAATTAAAATAACTGCTTTTAGTAAACTGACACATGCTAGTTAGCAGTCTCCACACACTCTTTGGTAGCAACTGGTGAAAAGAGACCCCTAAATAGTAATAAAAAACAAACCCTAGCAAACTGTTTAGATACTCACACTGACTTGCATTGTTGGAATGTGGCAGACCACTGCTAACTAGCTCACAGCAACTGCCTGAGTAACTTCTGCATGCACACACTTCCTTGTAAACTCAGCTACTCACCCATAAACAAGTCAGCAGCACGCAAAGCCCCGACGCAAGCGAGAGCAGCTGAGGTGTCATAGCCTCATTCCTCTCCCCAGACAGCAAACTAATGTGGTTAGACTCCTGCAAATTCAGCTGGGAAGAGCTTTTATTTCCCTTTCATTTTGCCCCCTTCAATTCACGCCTGCCTTGAACTGTCACAGTGCTGGCCCAGTTCCTGTTCGCCGCACACGATGGGAGAAACCACAGCACAAAGCAAGGCATGGGAACAGAGCTCCTGCCACGGCGGGGACAGGGGAAGCTGAGCAAGTTCCTGAAGCCTCTGGAGAATCTGTGCCTACAGCTTCCTGCTGCAGCCTGGGGAACCTCTGTGGCAACACTGTCACCGGCCCTAAATCCCATATAACGCTGTGATGATGTCCCTGGAACAAGAGTGAGGAAGGCTAGAGCCCTCTCCATGGCTGCTAGGACACATAACACGTTTCCCGAGGCCAGGCTGACACTCCTGTGGTGGAAGCTTACAACTTGAACAAACTCACCGCTGCACAACATAGAAGTAAGTTCTGCCTGCTCCAGGGAGCTGGACAAGGAAGAGGGAGGGTGGAAATGAGAATCTCACTTTGCATCTCGATATGCATTCTGATAGCCAAATTTGAGTGAGGAACATGTTCAAGCCCTCGCTCTCTCTCCTGGGTGACCGCGTCCCAAGCAAGCTCTGCAGAGACAAAGCTACCCCACTGTTCTGCTGGGACGACCCACCCCAGAGGCAGGCGAGGGTGCTAGGGACCAGGCAGGGGTGCTGTCTGAGGGACCCGAGCGCACCCTTCGCTGCCTTCTGCCTTGGTGCCGCTGGATGGCGGCCCTCACCGCCGGATCGGCGGCAGAGCCGGGGCCGGTCCCCACGCTGGCAGCGCAGCCAGCTGAGCGCTGCGAGCCACGGCAAGCTTGAAAGCGCAAAGCAAGAATTTATTGGGACTGTTCCCTATTTTACTGCCCGAAGTTTAATGCACGTAGTGACTTATTTTTGGCATGAGCTCCGCTAGCTGGATATATTTAGCCACTTCACAGAAGCATTGCGAGACTTAATTCACAGCAATGAATTCAGAGGTGCTGTGTAAGTGGAGGGCTGGGGGCTGTAAACATCAGCAGCACCCGAAGCACCCTGAACGGGGCCAGCAGTAGGTGGGGTGGGTTCGGAACGGCGAGGCTGGGTCTGGGGAGACCCATATTCCATCTGCAACTGCAAGTCACCACTCCCTGCTTAAAGCCTCAGTTTCCCCAGCTGCAGAAAAAAGCAACAAGACAGGCCACCCCGGGAAAGCTTTGAGTTCTGGCTCTGTGTTAGTTTTGCAACAGTGCCCAGCAGCATCTGTTCAGTTGAAGCCCCCCCTCTGGTCTGGAAGCATTCCTGGCACATTACAGAGCCTCCAGAAACTCACACAAAGGATTCGCTGCCACCATAGCAGCATTTATAAAACCATTAAATAGCTCAACAGTATCTAGCAGTCCAAATTGCATCCCTTTGCACTCCTGTGCCAGGGGCTTTGCAAACACCACCACCAGCAGATCCAAAGCCTGTTGATCCCTACAGGGCTACTCCCCAGACCCCCTGCCCAGAGCCTTGCGAGGCTTCCACACGCTCCCCCCCCCCCAAGAGAAGGACGCTTCGAGAAACAAAGCTGGAAGGGAAGCTACAAACCCCGTGCAGCAACACCTACCCCAAACAAACCTCCCTCTTACTTGTGTTAACTTAACATGGCAGTGTGTTAGCCTTGCAGGTCTTGAGGGTGACGGAAAACCTAATGGGGGGGTTCTGGTTATCACAGGGACCACCTGCCAACCCTCAGAGCACAGCCTCCTCTGGCCACCACACAGAGACACTCAGAACACCAACCTTGNGCTCCCAAGATGGGGAGATGCCGCTCACCACAACGTGCCAGCACAGGCCTGGGGCAGCGGAGACTCCTCTGGCTTGTGCGGAGGGCTTTGCACCAAAGCAGGTCCACCATCAGACTTTGCAGCTCCAGGAGACACAAACTTAAGGAAAAGCCAAAGCAAATAACAAGTTTGCAGCAGTTCCTGGAAAGGGAGAAGCAAGCTCTTGTGTTGAAATAGCTGCGCATCAAACTGCCAGAGTCCCTGGGTCATTCCTCCTCCTTCAGCAACTACAAATTAAAATAAGAAATACAGCTCTCCATCCTTTGCTGCCTGCCCCTGGGTCCTCTCCTCCAAGAAAAGCTCCCCTGCTACCTGTTTGCTGCAGCTATTTATACTGGTTGGAGGGGCAGCAGCTGCAAATGCCCTGGCCATCACCAACACACCTGCCTCCAATTGCCCCATTAAGCGCAGCTCATGCCCCGCAGCCGAGCTGATGCAGAGTTGATGAGGGGTGTTGCTCAAAGCTGCTTTTCTTTCCTGGCTTTCTTTTTGTGGGCTTAGGAGCGAGGTCTGTTTGCAACTTTTGGAGCCTAAAGAGATGAATTTTGCCAAGGGTCTCTAATTCTTTTCTGATATGATAGGAGAATCTGAGGTTTATGTGCAGGGATGTCTACCTCTGTAGATGAAAAAATTGTAACACACAAGGCTAAATTATGTGCTACGTGTTGTTCTTCACATGACCTCAGTCAGAGGTCTCTTAATTCTTTTCTAATATGATAGAAAAGTCTGAGCTTTATTTACAATGAGTTCTGCTTTTACAGATTAAAATCATGATATGTATGCTAGCTAGGTATTGTGCAAAAGTATACAAATAGGGTCTTTAAAGTGAATTTATAAACCCCAGCCCCCGACATGCCTCCAGACTAGAGCTCTAATTAACACCAAATGCAGCAACTCTCGGTTTGATGTGGGAGAACCTACTTTGTTAGGAAGCAGGCTGAAGCCTAACAAACTGATTTCACAGAGGTCATTAAAAATACTGCATCAGCACAGCAAAGCAGCCTGTAAAAAATCTATTATTGTAATAGTATAATAAAGTGAAGCTGGCTCCTTTAAACCAGCATTTACAGACCGATGGGTCTTATCTTCTGACAGTAGGGGTGGGAAACAGCAGCTGGGTTCATCAGTGCTTTTAATACAAAGCTTCAGGCATAGTCATTTACTGTTGTTGTGAACAGTAAGAATGCATGTGAAATATTACCAGATAAGTCCAGCTTCACATCAAATATTGGCACCAACAGAAGTTACAGCAAATTTCCCACACAGTTAACATCCCATTAGGACTGGGGTACGCTTGTTGGGCAGTAGTATGAGAAATACTTCCTTCTCTTTACTAACGGGAAGGTCTTAGCGTGAGGAAATCCCTCTCCCTTGCAATAGTGCTAGGTGTGTGTTAGAAATCCACAGTTGTTTGGAAATTCGTCCTTGGGACTGAAATACAATTCTCAGGTATATAAAAGTGGTAAGCCACTCGTGTATACAGAGGGTGGGTTCTGGCATAGGAGGGTTATAGACAGGAGAAATCTCAGATGCCTGGCACTGGAAGGATTTGGCATCTCCTAACTTAGAGCATCTAACAAGTGCTTAAGCTGGGAGCTCCATGCTCTAGGCTCTAGGGAGTGATTTAGTGCAGATAAAAAGCCTGCTTCAAAATATAGTTGCAAACAGGTTCTAAACCTGATGTCTGTAATTAAGCAATTAGAATACCTCTTCTTCTCCCTTGCTCTGATAAACAGACACCGAGCCAGGTACATCTCAAGAAGAAACAAACTGTCCCAAAGATCCCAGCTAAAGAGGCTGTAAAGCCATCTACTTAATATACAATCTATTTGTAGAAGGTGAAATGTAAAGCTAGTTCTAGCTTGGCATATTTAACTTAGATCCCATTCAGTGTTTGAACGGGGGGAATAGAGCAGAAATACTGGGTGAATACTAGGTCACTAGAAATTAATAGCTAAGTTACCACTGATTGCAATGGAAGCTGGGTTTCCTGGTGAGGTCTGAATTCTGAACTTCGATGCAGAGAAGATTTTCTGCTCTCCCTGTTGACTCACAGCTCACAACCATGTGATCCCAACCATCTGTTTGGTAAACTTTCTGATTTAAGCCTGAAATACTTGAATTCCATCTGCCTTGTCCTCCTGGGAAAAGCAAAAAGTAGCATTAGTACTGTCAAATTCCCTGTTTATTTTCTCTCACCATGTCCCAGAAACTTGGGTTGGGAGGAGACATCCCCCTGTTATCACCCCTAGAGCTTCCAACAAGGCCGATATTGGGGGCCGCAAACGGGCTACTCTGATCTGTATGGTATTTCTTGTTCTTTACCTGAGGAAATCTGTTAAAATCTTATGGAAATGCTAAAAGGTGCCTGGGAAATGCCCCATCAGTCTGAGGCTGTCTGACACACTGGTGTGAGATCTGTTTCCTCCAAGACCACTTTATTCCATGGGAACGCAGCCTGCAGTGGGCGGCAAACTCTATCTAAAACTAAATATTAGCAAATACTAGTAAAGATTACGAGCAGCAAGTACCCTGAAGTGAAGGATGAAAGGAGGCTGAAAGGACTCGAGCTGTGGATGCTGCTGATCACCTTCCATCTCACTCTGGGCTCCTTTAAGATGTTGCAAGCTGGACGGCCAGAAACAGATTCTTCTTAAATCAGTGGTTGTTTTGAAAAGCCTTTTTTTCTCTGAGGATCCTGCTGGCCGAATTTTGCTATCAAAGACATCTTTGCAGTCTGAGAACCTTCAGATTCTGGCTTTCGATTTTTTTGTGCAATCTCAGTCTTCAGATTTTCCTATTCCTGGCAACTGGGCAGGCACGCTGTATCGAAAGAAAATACTTGATATTTCTATTGAAGATGCATAGCCAGAATGAATCTGGATTGCGCTAAAGTGAAAAACAATAGCGATAAGCAACAAAACGCTCACTCTTATGGCTAAATTGAGCAACTGTGGTGGAATACGCAAAGGGAACAGCTCTGTGGTGGTTGCACACATGAACATCACTCTTTTGCAGAGCCCAGGCTTGCTAATCAAGCCAGTGAAAGCTATTGTACTAGAAACTTAGCAACAAAATGTTGTGTGTGTGGAGGAAGGAAATGGTGTGCTTGTGCAGTTATGTATTTGTAAGGGTTTATCAAATCGGCAGAAAGATCAAGCTATCTCTCAGGACCACCGTGTGTCTGCAAAAATACAGGAAGTGCCTTTGCCTGACCTTTATACACCGTCAGAAGATTCCTTGGCAGTGCTTGTTTTTGCAGCCTCTTACTCCATCTCAGGAATGCTTTGGAGCACTGGCTTTCCCTGGGGTTTGGGGATAGGTGAGAAACACGAGCAGGCGGGCGGGCCGGTAATACATACAGCATTGCACATATACATTCTGTCAATGACTTCTGGAGCACCCTAAAGAGCAAGCGGACGGAGATGGCTATTAGGTCAGTTATGGCTCTCGCAGGGAGGCTGCGTGTGCTGGCACTCGGCACGGTGCTGTGACCCCAGCGCTGGGGCGCGGGTCTGCTCCCAGCTCTGCCACCGTGCTTGTGCGAGACACTTCACCTCCTCGAGCTTTGGCTACTCTACCACTTTCTCTCTCTCTCTCTCTCTCTTTCTCCATGGACAAAAGATGGAGCCCAGGTTTCTGATTTAGACGCTTCAATAACTAAATTAGGTCTGATAAACCCCGGCTCCAGAGGCACAAATTTTCTGGAATAAGAGGCCGATACTGTTTTGTAGTGATAAGCATTATGATTGCCACTGCTATGGAGCTGCTTTGTTTTCCTTTTTAGCTAAATTTAATTTAGAGGCAAAGTTCATGCTTTATCTGCAGGTACGAGAGGGGAGGGAGAGAGTGGGACAATCTGATGCCTTAGAGAAGAAAACCACCATTTATTTTGTCACATTTTTTTACATCATCTTCTTCATACAACAGTTTCATTGTAACACTTCATACATTTTTTTAAAAAACACCACGGTTACTTGCAAAATTATATATATTTTAATATCCAAAAAGTACATTGCATATATATAGTAGCAAAAGCCCCATTTCCATGGGTAATTTCTTAATACTTAAATTTTGCGATTATTGCAGTAATGTTACTTATAAACGTCCTGAAAGCACTAAGACCTAAACTGACTAGCTTGATCTTTCCATTTCGTTAAATTATGGCATCAGTGCTTCTGTTTAAAGTTATGAGCAGACTATAATGTTCTGGTTTCAGGCTCTCATCCTGCAATCGGATGCACATGGACCAAATCTCGCACCCACAGAGTCCCAGAGGTCATGTCTAGACTCGATATTAGGGATCCTGTTAATTGGTTGCCAGTTCATACGAGTTAGCTAATAGATTGTATGTGTAAGTCTCACCCCCCCTATAGACATCTGTTCTACAACACAATTGCTTGTGGTTTACCCTTCTGTTTATGGGACCAAACCGCTGTTTTGTGGATCATCAAATTAACATGTGCAAATTTAGAGATGGCTGAGAATTTTTGAACGGTTAAAATTTAAATGAAAACCCCTAGCGAAAGTTTTTGAAAAGATGTTACGAGAAGCATTCAATAATTTTCTCTATGAAGCGGTTAAGATCTTTCCAAAGTTCAAGATTTTTGGGGAAAATAATCACAAAATATTGAAATAGTTGCTTTAAAATGCTGGTGAATGTTTTCAGTCAGCTTCAAGCCAAACACGTTAGCTAAGTGGAGTTAATTTGCAGATAATTATGACATGCTAATACAAGAAAAACTCTACTCTAGACGAACCCAGGGAGATCTGGAAGGTTTCTGGCTGCTTTGGGGGTCAATTATGGATCCAATTGCAGGAACAAGGCTAACTCCAGCAGATACATTACTCATGTCTTATTTTTAAATTTTTTTTAGCAAAAAGTACAAAGCTACAGCCCAAATGTACAGATTGAAAAGATGTACAAATTACATTAAAAAAAAACAAAAACAACCCACAAACAACTGAGCTGATAGTAAAAAACAAACCTGCATTTGTGACCGAGGTCAACTCGTTTTATTTAATCTTTCTTTTAAAACTGTGAGATATAGGGAAAAATAACTCTGCATAATTTATACAGTAATTTGCCTTCTGACTTGTTGACCCTTTGGATGACGGTCTGACAAACGCACAGCGTTCGCGAATCGGTAGCATTTAGCGATCCCTAAGACTCTGGCAGAGCTCAGGGGCCTGCTGTCATTTATTTTACTTCACTTTTGCTTTCAAGGAATGTCTGTGCTTGACGTTAGGTTACTTGTTGCTCTGGTTTCTGATGTTTCTGGAGTTAATACACAGTCTAATGAAGTTGTACACTCTAGAAAAGTTCCTTCAATGCCCTTTACTTCTTAAAATATACAGGTGTATATATATATATGAATATATATATATTTAATTTCCAGTTGGGTGAAAATCCTCATCTGCCTTAAAGCTAAGATTCCAGTTGCGGTCCCCTGCAGCCCAACGTCCTCCACTTAACGGTCAAATTGCCTACTCTCTCCACAGCGAGAAAAAAACCCATGTAGCCAACCCACAGTTGGATCTATGTCTTGTCAAAAGCCTTTGAATCCGTAAAAATTGCTTTCATCAAAAAGCTAATCATCATTCCAGTAATGGTGAACAATCTTCATCTTCAATCCCTACAGAGGACATAAGCGTTAAAAACCAAAGAAAATGCAGAGTACTGGCCCAAAGAAGCATCCATCTCTCAGTTCAAGACACAAGAGGCAAAGTTACAAAAGTAAAAGGTTTGATCCAGGAATAACCAATATCCAGTTTTAATTCTTCCCCAGAAAGGCCACAATTATCCGTGAAGGGTCCCCCAAAAAACGTAAAAATCTCAGAAGTAAAGAAAAAGTCCAACCAGACTGATAAAGGCCACTCGAAGATAAAAGCATCTAGTAATAGCTGCCCAAGTGTGGTGATACATGGGCGTTGGGATGGCGAGGGACATTGGGGTTTGGATAAATGCTTCCGGCAGGGGAGGTCCAATAAGGTGAGGCTGCTCCAAAGAAACTGGATGATGTGACAGGCATAGAAGAAGGGTGCGGGGGTACAAAGTTCACCTTCTGCTGATGGGCATGGTAAGACGGCATGTAGGAGAGATCTGACGGGTACTTGTACATTGACGATTCAGTGGGATGAGGCTGAAGAGCCTGGGCAATGCCATGAAAGTCAAATTTGTAGGCATACCTTTTGCCATGCACTTTGGTCATAATGTTCTTGTCATAGTAGTATCGGAGGGCTCGGCTCAGCTTGTCGTAATTCATGTTGGGCTTGCTTTTGCGTTCTCCCCAGCGCCGTGCCACTTCATCAGGGTCCGTCATCTTGAATTCCCCATTGGTCCCTTCCCACGTGATACAGCTGGCGTTGGAACTGTCCGACAGCAACTCAAGGAGGAACTGCCACAGTTGGATCTGCCCGCTCCCTGCGAGAAGCAAGCCAAAGAGGAAAGGAAATGACATTGTGTTTCCTGCTTAAAAGCAAAGACAAAGGCAGGAAACAGAAGGACTATCTCGATCGTTACTGGGAACTGCTCCTTCAAGCCTTAGAAAGCCTTACATAGGAATGGATAAACTGTTCCCAGCAAACACGCCGGTCAACCCTTTGTTCTGTTCATTAGTTTGAGGTCAGGTTAGATTTCATAATGGTCGCCTTTGGCCTTAAAATCTTCGGGCTATTCATAAACAGGCTTTTTCCAGAGCATACCGTTCGGCAAAATTTTTCAGTGAATGGTTGACACAGTGTATTTCAACTCTCAATTGCTTACTGTTTACCATGGATACATTTTTCTTTCCAGTTGGTGATCTCAATTACATAAGATTATTTCTTCCCCAGACTAGTTTGATCCGGTATGGTTATGCTAATAGTAAAGAGCCTCATGAGGATGTTTCCTTACAAGCATTCAATGTATACAAGCTTGTTTAGTTCAAGCAAGATTTACTCCAGGTCTTATTCCCTAAAGTCAGGGGTTGTTTTCTGCGGATGACTTGCTAGGGACAGTTACTAAGCTGTGACTCTCAGAGATGTTTTGTGCCTTCCATTCAGCTAATCCATAGCAGACAGTGAAAAACTAACCTGTCCTGCAAATCTGAGAGACCAGCATAGAAGTCCCTTACAAAACTCTTCTTGAGAATACTGGGTTTGGGTAAGAGCTTTCAGGATGGTGATTTTGTCCTAAGAAAGATGATGTTGCACCACTTTTTCCACTTTGCTGTAAGGATTTTTGCAAAATCACTCGTGAGAGCACAACTACAAAAGCCAATGGCCCTCACAGCCTACCCCAATAGTAGAGGAAAACAGCTACTCATCCGGTAGGGACTGGAGCAGTAGATCGGAAGGAAAGCTAACCTCTTTGATAATTGTGGTCTGAAATTTAGAGATGAACTCACCTGGATTGGCAAGACGGCTACTAGTGGGCCCCAGGATTTGATAGGGATCTAAAAAACAACACCAAACAAAAGCTATTTTTAAAAATGTTTCATCAAAAAGAAACAACAGTTCATTATTGTTTATTCTAGAAACCGGTTCAAATTTTCACTTTCTTTCTTTACTCATACTGCCCCTTCTCCTAGGGCCTGGAACAGACTTGATATGTTCCTCATTTCTTTTTTAGCAGACAACCACCAATTCTTTATGGAATCCAGAATGGCACAGTGGTTTTGGCATTGGTTTCAGACTCGCCTGCTTTAAAAGATCATAATCTCTTTGGACATACCCTACACGTATGCGTCAACTGAAAACGTGAAACGTGAAAAAAGAAGGGTGGGACAGTACAGCAGTAACAAATCAGGAGCATATATATTTCTCCTAATAAATAGAGCTGGACAGCAGATGAGATTTTCAAATTCACTTGTTAGCAGTCCAGCTTGCTTCCCTCTGAGGTCAATGAAATGTTCACCCAGCTCACTCTTACTGAAGCAGGCAGAGCGTTAGACAAATGGGAGTAACAGAAGTTTTGTCACTGGCTCCAATGAGGCTGAGTGTTTCTTGAAAACCCCACAATACATTTATTAGGAATGAATTCCTTCCCTGTCTGTGGGGCCTCCTCAGCCCTAATCTCTACACTTCTCCTTTGCTTCTCTCTGGTTTTGGTGATTTGGATCTATAGCATTTGCTCGTGGATTGAATCAATGCCAAAAGAACCAACCTCCTAAAAAAAAAAAGGGATAGAAAGCAGCTGTGCACAGCAGAGAAGGTATTTAGCTTTTCAAAGGCCCCTTGGGAAACTAGCAGGAAGCACTACCGCTTGCTGCCCAACAGGGTTTGCTTTTCTTATTTGGTTTTCTTTGACGCAGGGGAAGCCCTGTTGATTCTGTTTGGAGACACTTTTCCATTGAACATCACTGCAGCAGAGGTGAAGAGGTAACGCGCTGACACTCCACCGCTGAAGCACAAACAGCTCCGTGCCCCTAACTGCTTCACGACCTGTTACACGGCATGTCACGGTGCTTCAAAGGAGATGCAGCCGATGCTAGGCACTGCACGTGACTCAGCTGAAACAAGGATGTCTCTTTTGAATGGGGAAGGACAAGGCAGTAAAATAGAAACAGTTTGGAACAATTGCTGTCACTGCTCAGTCACAGTTGACTCATGATTCTGAGACTTCCCTCTAAGGCTCTGCCTGTTTGTCCTGTGCCGACGGTTGGTGCTTGACACATTTATTCACCCAGTCTGGTACAAATGTAATTACTTAGTAAATGCAGGGGGGACAAAATCAACAGTTACCTGGCTGGGGCCGTTGCTGTTCTGTTGTCTTATTCACATTTTGCGTCCCTGCAACAGGAGGGCCTGTAAAGACAGAGAAAGGTCTCATATGTACGAGAATGGAAGAAAAGGAACGAGAAGAGAACAAGCCAAGTACAAGATACCTTGCACAGGAATAATAGTGACTGGGATGGGAAAAGTTTTCCAATACTAAGAGCTGATAGTTTTGAAATTGCACTATGAAATTAGGAGATTTCACTACAAATTTAAAATTTCACTGTAAAGTGAAAATATGCAGATGAGGCAAGAAGAAATGTTATGTAGATACTTTATTAATTTTCTGTCTTTTATTGCAACTTAACTTCCATTTTAGTTTATATTCATGTTTTGAGCAGAAAATTGGATTTTTTTAAATGTCTGAATTCTGACCTTCTTCCATGTTGGAACATTTTTCAGTATTTTTGGGAAATGGGAATTCTTTTTTAAAGCAACTTTTTTATGCAGAAAATTTCACTTTATCAAATCAAACATTTTGCTGAAAGTATCTCAGCCATTTCTATAAATCCCTTCACCATTAACATCTGTTCCTCCTCTTCACATCATTTCTCACGACAGAGAACTGTAGCTCAAAGAGTAGTCTTCACATGTAGAGTGCACATAGCTCAGAAAGCTGCACAGCAAAGGAAGTATGATCTGACGGCCAGGTTCTGCTGCGTTTATTTGCACCCAGTAGTATCTTGTCGAGAATCAAATGTGCTCATCTTGCACCGCTGCAGGGATATGGCCCAGCAGTGGAAGCAGGGGAGAGAGTGGCTCGGTATCAGCTGGTTGTGTTGGCCGGAATACAGTGTTTAGGGACAGGGAACTGATATTTCTAACGAGATGTCACCCAGAGTGTACTGTGAATTCACGGACGCTATAAAACAAGTAAGAAACAAGAGCAGCTGTGTGAGTAGGAGCCCTAGCTACCTGCTACAATTTGTGTAGAATCTTACTTTCTGAAAAGTAGTAAGAAACGCTCAGAATCTGCCCAAGCTGTCCACATCTGTCCCTAAAATATTACACCGAACTACAGGCAGGCGGTTAACATGGAGTCTGAGGTTTTACAGACGATCTGCTCCTGGCCCCTTAAGCAAATCCTGGAAGTATTGGAGATAATAAAAGTATTTGTGTCAATTTCTATTTCTTTTCATAAGAATTCTAGCTCTTGTCTTACTGACTATCCCCAAGCTTCCGCTGTCCTGATGCTCAAAACACAAGCCAGCCGTGCCTGTCTTCTCCCACAGTCTCATTTTGACCTTCCATTGCAGAATCTGTGATTCCCACTGGGACAACTTACTTTTGGTGAGGCCAGAATTCATATTACTGCCCCATCCTGTTCTCCTGACTGCATCATAGGAGGGATCTAATGACAAAAGACAACAGGCACAGAGGGGTTGAAATCAACTCTTCTCAGAAACAAAATTTGCAAGAATCTAGCTTTGTATCTTGGTCCCAGCTGGCTTGGTATTGTGTAGATCCATTGTTTTCCCTCTCCCATATCTCCTGTGCTCCCCTGGCCCTCTCACAACGTGCAACAGGGTGTAAATACAGTGGTTTGGGCGATGCTTGAGCCTGGCACATTCTGATCATGAAGTATAGCCATTGCACTCTGGAATTTAGGGTGCGACTCATCCCGTGCTTTCTCTTATCCCAAGATGACAGAAGACTGCGGGCAGAAAAGGGGGATGAGATGGGCTCTTCTGTTATTTCACAGGAAATAAATGGTGACTTTAAAACCCAGGGAGGCCAAGGACTTGACACACACAATAAGGAAGCTATTGTAAGGAAGGCGAAAAGGGGAAAAAGCATCCTCCTGAGTGAAACTCAAAATGCCCCTTCAAACCACACCTCGTACCCCGTTGGGCTGCACAGTGCAGCGGGGCCGCGCAGCTCCCTGCGGAAACATCCCAGGCACTTGCACATTCCTCCAGGCTGGGAAAGCTGCTGCAGCTTTGAAATTACAGCCTTCTAGTTATTGGCATGAAAAGGAAAACAGAGAAGGGACGGGAGAGAGACGGGGAGGGGACAAGAGGGAGAGAAAGAGGAGGAGGTAAGAGAGGAGAATGGGGGAGGACAGAGCTCATGTAATCTGCCTGTTTTTATTTTTATTTTTATTTCACTTGTTTGTTTTTTTCCCTTTTTACTACAAACCACAAACCCCACTGCAAATAGATCAGACTGAAAAACAAACCACTACTGTTTCAGCCTGGTACAAAGAGTGCGATGGGACATCTCCGAAAGAGGGAGGCGGCAGCCCTGGCAATGCTGTCCCAGAAGGGAGCCCTGTCCCCGCTCCCGTGGCTGGGCAAGAAGTAGCAGGGCTGGAAACTGGCTCGCAGCCTGGTGCTGCCGGGGAACTTTATCCCCAAGCTCAGTCCTCAGCAGTTGTCGTTGTTTTAAATAATCTGCTGTTTGCACGGGTAGCGTTTTCCTCGCTGGAAGCTCGTCGTGCAAATCCTAACTTCATCTGAGTGCACCCGGACCTTGGGCTGCTGCGCTATCAGCGGCTGAAATCAGGAGGGCAGAGATGAGGTCTGAAGCAACCGCTGGCTTTTCCCATGTCCTCTTTGCAGCCAGCCTCTGACTTTCGTTTCTCCCCTGGGATATCCTTCAGAAGTATTACAACTAGAGCTATTAGAGCAATGTTTTGGAAAATATTTTGAAAAAAAACCGTAAGAGTTCTGCACAGAGAGAGAAAGGCAAACCCTGAGGAATTTCCACCGATCGAGATGCAAATGCACATTTTGGTTAGCTCAATCAGAAAGAGTTTTGCCATTATGTAATTTTAATGGAAACGCCACTTACATGGTGATCCTGTTAAAAAGAAAGGTAGCAATTAATTTTCCAACAGCAAAAAATTCTTTTCAAATTAGGGAAGAAATTCCTTTCCAAAAAGCAGTAGAACTCATTGAAAATTTCCAGTTTTCCCTGATTCTTTTGAGTCAGACAATTGACCAAAGTGAATCAACTGCTACAGATGGGTTGGTTGATTCAGATGCATCAGCACGTTTGGAGTAAACAAATAGGCCATCATCTGGAGAGATGATCATCCTTCTCCTCCTCCTCCTCTTCCAGATGGAGAAACTTTGTCACAGGGGAGGAGTCCGCTGAGCTCACAGTGTCACAGAAAGAGCGCAAAATGCATCTCCTGAGGGGTTTTTTGATCAATAAGTGACACTATTACAATCAGATGTGCTGACCAGGTGTATATTGCTACGGCTGCTTGGGCTTTGTGGGATCAAGACTCGATTCTCCAGATAAGTTTGGCTAAGCCTGGTCAAAATTCTTGTTCAAAACCTCTCCGAATGGGTTTCCTTGTGGCATACGTTTTGAGAAGCAAAGCGTCAGCTTGGAAGGATGGTGTGCGTGAGACTCAGCCCAGGTTTAACCCAGGTTGAGCGTACCTTACACAAGTCACTCTGCCACAGTTTCCTCCGTATAGTATGGATTGGGGAGTAAAGTGTGGGCCTAGACAGGGGCAGCCACACTCGTGGTGTGAGGATGAGACTTTGCAGCGGTAAGAAGGGTTAATTATGATAGTTAGCAATACAGGCGTTGCTATTGAAACAATGTGTTCACTCAGCCAGTGCCAGTTTCCAAGTCTTCCTCTCCTTCTCCAAAAGAGAAGTCCAAAGCCACTAAGCTATTTTTGTTTTGTTTTCACAAAAATCTGTGCAACGTGGAACCACACCAGTCCTCCCGGCTTCCAGGCCCAGACTCTAAAGCTGAACGTGTTTAAAAGAAAATGGAAAAGGCAGAGCTAGGGAACCTATCCAGAGACTCGAGTTTCTGCAAAAATAATACTGTTCCCAGGACCTGACGCCCAGTGGCTCAAAGAGATCCTACAGAACTCCAGCCAGACGGTTGGTTACAGGGAGAGTCTTATCTGTCATTAAAACCACTTGGATTTTACACCAAAACTTGCTGCACTATGGAAATTCAATTACAAGACTTGGACTGAGGTCCTCTTCTGGTGTAAATCAGCAAATAGCTACAATGAAGTTAGGGGCAAATTTATACCGGCAAGGATCAGGTCCCCAAGTCTGTTTTAGACTTAAAAGGCCCAGTGGAACAACAGTCCTATGACAAATGTGTGTTCAATACAAAATGGAATTAAAGAGCAGAAGATAAATCATAGATGCTTTCAAGAAATGTCATTCTGCAGCTGTCTGGTTTATGTCCAGAAATTCCCCAGAATGAATGCATACTCTATTACGAGTAAGGTAAAGGATATTAATAATGCTTTGCACTTTCACAGCCCCTTTCAACTAAGGATCTCACAGCTTTGCAAACATTCACACTCACAGTGTGCCTGGGAAGAAGGTTAAATATATTTTCATTTATTTACATGCATAAATGCACTTTCCACAGGCTTTAGCTGCCTTTTCCAGATGAAGTGGCTTTCCCAGAAATCAGGCTGCGTGGCACAGACTGCATAGCATTGGTTTCTGGACCTTTTCGAACCTTGGACTGTACTTTCTCACCCCAAATCTCTCTCGGCTCCTACCTCGCCACCCTCTGTGCCATTTGGAAGTTCTCATCCTCTGCTGTGCAACTCCCCTTTCAAAGTCTATGGATTCCTCTGGGATTAGATGTAAATCAGAAATGACACAGTAGTGAAACAGACTGCTAGGCTGTGCAGCAGGCTGAGAAAAGACTTAGAACATGGCAAAATTAGCAAGATCAAGAGTGGGCATCAGTCCTGTGAAGTTCAAGAGACGAGCTAAATTACCCAAACCTCTGCAGTTTCTTCTTGTCAGACTGTCTGGTGCAACACAGGAAGGACTTGACTTGGGGAAGAAACTGAGGAGTGTGTCGCAGGGATCCCCTGGTTGAGACTGTGGGGCATGGAGGAGGAGAAGGGCTGCAGGTTGTGCTGTGTAAGTGTAGGAGGTACAGCATTGCCGTCAGGAAGATCAGGCAGACTCCATTGAACCACCAGCCCAGCTTTACAGACACCCACCCCTCCCATCCCACAGCTTGAGTGCTACTTTGCTCCTGTTCCTCATACCTCTGGGTCATATTTAGTCTACACAGACTAATAGGCTCAAATATTGCTGGGAGCAGACGGACAGACACGTACAGACTCACTTCCCTAGGAAACTGGGCTTAAAATCCCCAAGCAGATTTCCACACCACAGCGGAGACCATCCCAGATGCCTAGCAGCCCTCTCAGCTTGAATGCAGTCCAGTGAACAAGCCATTAGGGAATATGTGTTTAAGATATGATGTATTAGAGAGCAAACCCTCTCTGATAAGCTTGAAAAAGTTCTTTAAGATATTTTAAAAATCGGTGCTGGGACGCAGGGGAGAGGCAAGGGGGGGGATTTCAACTGAACAATAGGCTCACAGTCCCTGTGCTTCCTGAGCTGCTCGGTAAGTGCTGACAGCCCTTCCATCCGGCGCTCTCCGTAGGAGCTTTTTCAGTCAAACCAGATTCAGGCACTATTTTATGCTACCAGCCTTGATAAGGCTTTCCAGGAGAACAAAGGGCACCAGGCCGGTAATATCCTCATTTTTCAGGCCTTTTTGTCCTAGGATGGATACAGTGGGGTTGGGTTATTTATAAGCTACATGCTTTATAGGCACTATAGGGGAATCTTATTTGAAATGTTGGCCTAATGCCCTTAATTGCAAGCAAGGCTGGGAAGGAATAGCATGGCGTGTTTATTGTATTCATGGCATCACTGGCAGCAGCGGGAACTCTCTCCCAGGTGGGCACTGTCTGCTTTGTGAACTGCTGGGGCTCACTGTCAAGGTGCAGAGTAACTGGTGTGAACTTCAGCTCACCCGTGGGCAGTGTCATGCCTGGGTTAACTTTGGCAGAAGGTGTCTGGGGAAACGCACGTGCGGCAAACTTGCGGTGGCATCTAGAGTCTCCAGCATGGCAGGTGCTAAGCAGTAGAGAGAGCCCACCAATCTCTGTGTAAGGAAGCTGATGCCTCGAAGGAGATTAGGCAGCCAAAGAATGGAGAGTGGCTTGTCCTAAGTCATGGGGCCAGAGCCAGGAAGAAAATAAAGGTAAGTGTCCCAAGTCTCAGCGGATTGTCTAACCACTTACTAACGCTGCCTCCATTTCCCTTTGAAATGCACTGGCAGCCTCTGACCAAGTCTGCCTTGCTGACTCTGGAGAATAATAATAACAGTAATGACTGCAGTCATTTAGCCATCTTCTATTCCTTGCCACAGTATCCTGGGGTGCTTTACAAAGAAAAGTTGAATGACCTCAGTTCACATGACAGAAAACCCCCCAGACCTGAAAGACAGAAGGAACTGCTTCTGAACACCCTGTCTCTTTTGGTTAGGGAGCACAGGCACCATATTTCCAGACAGGACTTGGCCTTACAGATTTCACTGAAGCTAATCAGGGGAAGGAGAAGGAATTTGAAGCAGGCTATGGGATCCACAGGCTTCTCTGTGCAGAACACAGTCTGGTTTTTGCAACGAGTCCTTCTGCCTCCGTAGGAAGAAAGGATCCTGGCTTGGCGGCTGGAATTTAAATTAGCTTCTCTAAATGGGGAAAGCAGAACCAGGTGTCCTAGGGGATCCAGACTTGTGATTAATCTAAGTGGTCTCTTGGGGTTTATTTTGTGGCAACTACTTTATAGGGAGAGAGAGAAAGGAGGGCATAGGACCTCACTGCTTTCCCTCCCAAAATGAGGTTGTGTGTGGTGGCACTATTCTGGTACCTTGGAAAAGCCCCAACGTAGGCGCACGGGAACAAAAAACACTACTGCTGCAAACCAAACATGTCAGCAAGGTCTGCCAAGCTGCCGAGCATCCAGCCCTCACACTCCCGTCATTTAACCTCCTGGAGATCGCATTGAAGAGGTGGGGTTGTGTTTAAAGCCAGTTGGAGAGAAGAAACCTAGACTTTGAGTTTCTGCAGGGGCAAGGAAGCCAAAACACCTCCAACTCCTCCTAGAAACATTAGACACATTGTTTTAAATGATGGCAGCAAACATAAAGGTTGTGGAGTCTGCAAGGTTGTTCCCAGGCCCACCCTGGCTCCGAGCATACGTACGAATGCTCAGTACATACTGTGCAAAGCCCCGCAGTGCCGGCAGCAAGAGATGTGCTTAGACGCAGTTTTTCTCAGCACAAAGCCGGGAAGGCTCGGGATGCTGTCAGTTGTCTGTAGGAGGTTTGACAGTGTGTGGCAGAGATGCTGCAACAGGACTAGAACGCAGAGCAGGAGTCCTCTGGCCTGTTCAAAGGGCTACAAGAGGTGGCTCATGAAAGCTGGCAATTAGCTTCCCGTAACATTTAGCCCTATGGAACGCACTCAGGTACAGTTACACGTGTCAGAACTGTGTACGCTGAGGCCTTGAATCTCACCCACACTATCATTTGTTTTGCAAGGAATTACTCTTCAATTTACTGTTTCTGCTGAATAAAACAATTACTTAGCACGTATGCCATATGTCATGCTGTATGTCATTCATGGCCAGTATTACTACGACTGTTCTAATGATTACTTCAGAATTTCCAGTGCCTTCAAGCACCAAACACATTGGTTTCTGCTTCAAGACCACAATGTCCTGCTCTTTGCGCTGAAGAGTCACCAGTACAGGGATCATATGTGGAATTAAGTAATTCTAAGTCTCTCCACTAAGAGGAAGCAACTAGCTGAGTGCAGAATAGTTTCGACATGACTTCTATCCTACGCTATCAGACTATCTGATTATTTCACAGTTTAAAAAAAAATACTTATTATCAAACATCTCTACATTGCTAGTAACCTGCTTTACAGATAAGAAACTGACATGGAGACCAAAGTCCAGGCTTGGAACAACATTGGTTTTTGACCAGAAGTCTACTCAAAGCAGGTGAGAAGGGACTAACATCTGGATTTACGTAAGAAATCTGTTGCAGAGCATGGACGTGAAGGACAGGTTTAACTTGGGGAAGATCTAAAAGTAGCTGAGAGCCTAGTTATGTATTGGTATCCTTATGGAAATGATCAGAGCAATTAAACATGTCCGATTTAACTCCTATTCTAGATCCAGTGTTGGATTAAAGTACCGTGGCTGAAGCCCACTTATTTCCCACTTCAGACAGGAGCTGGAGCTTAACAGAGTGCATGCACAGAACGAAGATTCAGGATTTTCAAAGGGGACTCATTCAACTTCCACAGACAGGGGCACGCTTAGGGTTGTCCCTTCTGAAGCAGGTCGCTCTGGAGTAAGATCTGTGATCCCTCTCCCTCATGAGACTTAGCCTGGCAGGGTGACACGAAGGAGCGCCGACGCACCGCAGCTCTAGAGCCTGGAGCTCTGCTCCCCCCAACTGCGGAGGGCTCTGGCCTCCAAAACTTGGAGTCACTCCCTGTTTGCTTTGAGCCATAGGCGACAGCCCCCAGTTGTGCGAATGTGGCTGGAAAAACATCCCAGGGCCGTGCAGCGGTGGAACTTCCTGATTCATGTCTGAGTTACCCTGTGCAACGCTTACAAAGACACATTATGAAGAAAAGGAGGAAGTAATGAGAATTTTTGTTGTTGTTGTTGCTTTTTTTAAGATCGGCAGCAGAAGTCCCAATGCACAGTGCATGAAGACCGAGGTATGTGTCCTAAGAATCCCGCCCAGAGCCAGCTTGGAAAAGCACTTCCCAGTCAACATACGTGTTACTGAGCTACGCAGGGCTGCAGACACGACCAGCCGCCTGCAGACAGGCATGCTACCGAGCAAAAACGCAGCCACACAATTGCATATTCTTGAAGGCGTGTTTCTGAGCAGGCGTGTATACACATTCATCCAATAACACATACGAGCGTGCACAAATATGCAAGCAGCACCGTGCATATTTTAGCCCCCAGCACGCAGCGGGGTGAAGCCAAACAGCTAACGTGCTTGCAGTTGAGCTTATTGAAAAACACATAAATGCAGAAGTAAAGAAAAAGAAACGCATATTCACGGAGAAAAAAGCTAGGCGCAGCAATACGCACATAAAAGGGAAGGGAAGACACACAGGCGCAGACATTGCAGCTAGCATTTTTACAGTGTTTGCCCCATTTAACTCGCTATCAGGAAACAAATTTACTGTTGTCTTAGGAAACAGCCGAAGCACTTCCAAGAGCTTTTTGCAGGAGAGACTGCACCCCAGCAAATGTGTCACTCCCCCCCCACCCCGACATGTGCAATAACATTGCTTGCAGTGCACCCTAGGCAAAAAAATAATAGCTCTTTTGCTGGGAGAAAAGGAAGGATAATGGTTACTTAGAAAGTGCTCCAGACAAGCTGTCAGGTTGAATTCAGAGAACTGGAGTCTACTCTGGGACAGCGCTGGCTCAGGGTGATCCCTTGTGAGTTGGGTTTCCTGCCTGCTACAGCTTCAAGACAACGATTCTTTGTTTCCAGTTTTTCTGGTGAAAAAACACACGCCTGCCTCCGAAGAGGGTCAGGGAGAAAGCAGACAAAACACTAACTCTGGAATTTCAAAGGAAAACAATTAAAAAAAAAAAGAAAGCAAAAAAGAAAAATCCAAGAGCGCTAGCTACTGTCTCTCCTGAAATCATAAATCCCTAGTTTGGCTGCACAGTCGCAAGAAGAGAAGCACCAAAAAAGCCTCCCCTCTTTCTGCTACGGAGCTAAAAATGGGATATTTCATCACCAGGCACACAAATATCATCGACAAATGTTTTAGCATGTACAGACAATTAAGAGGGCATAAAGCTGCGACTGCTTTTTCTCTGACACAACTACGACTGGAGGGTTTATAACTTTGCTGTGAACAAGGGGCCTTACTGACACACTCGAAAGAAGAGTTTACTGAAACTGGTCAATATTTTTCGCATGACAACCTTTTAGACCTGAAAAATGGCCGTTTCAAGAGAAGAATTTTATGCAGAAATTTGAGAGTATTTTCCTGTGGGAACTGTGCTTATGCAATCATGCTGCCTGTGGTCTGTTTGCTCTGCTCTCTCCCGTCCCCAAAAACTTTTGAACCTGCCACCCAAAATTGTCACTGAATTTGATGAGTGGGAGAGATGAGTTTTAAGGAGTTCCTACCAATCTAAAGCAAACTGCTGGGGAAAGAGAAGAGAGATTGTGGCCCTGACAGTGAGAAAAGCAGCTGCACAGACTCATTTTGCTAGGTACCAGGGAGTCTGTGTAAGAGAGATCTTACTAATGCTCCAACATCAGGAAACTCTTCCTTAGGGGCTCACAATGGACACGGGTACAAACCTGTGGGAAATCACGCCGTGTGAGTTTCAGAGCTCACAGATTTGTTTATCTGCTTAAATTTGCCAACAACCGAACAAAACACACAAGCAAACACACCTCATACCCAAACATCCTTATCGTTCACACAAACACTTTAATAATGCAAACGTAAATGTGTAACAGCCACAGACTAAATCCTTAAGATTAATCTCCTACATCCATATTCATGTATTCACATACAAATCTTCCCTGTTTGAAAATCCAGGTAGCACATCAGTTTTTCCTGGGTTCTGCTTGAATTTAGGTTGGATTTATGAGACTTTGGGCTAGTGCTGGTTTACCACTATTCCAAGCTAACTATATTGCCTTAGGCTGAGCCTGAGGAATGCAGAGGACAGCGCTGGAGGACAAAGACCCATGCTGAACCCAGCCTTTTAATCAAGATCATACATAACCTGTAATATGGAAGCAAACAGCCACGCAAAATCACTCCAATAAATTCTCACGTGTGATGCGCGGGTGTAGCCCTTCTCAGCCGAACGCTCCTTCATCCTGCTCCGGCCCCTCACTGCACGAATAACCCTCTGCGTGTCAGCACACACTACAAAGCACCACATACACAACACCAGACACTCCTATGTGGCTGTTTGGACACGTGTAGTTTTACACATCAACATATCGTGATTTTGCCTCTCTGGAAACTGCCAGCACCATCCTGCTAAGAGATCGGTACCTGGGTTCAAATCCTGCACAGCCTTTAGGCTCGTATGCTAAACACATGAGTTATGCAGCCCTCAACATAATTAAAAGTAAGCATGGACTTTAAAAATTCATTGGATCGAGGCCAGAATGCTCACAACCGTACAGGACACAGCCCTTTGGCCTCCTAAATGTTGTTGTATGTGAATATACTTTCCATTTCCCTGTGGAAACCTACTTAAATGACACCATTCCGAGGGCGAGCAATTTAAAATCTCCATGGACTTGAGCAGATAATGTGGTCTCAGATTCTTCTCCCACGTCTCCAGCACCTACAGTAGGTCAGTCATTGCTCCAAACAGTCACGGAAAATGAAACAGACCATCTCTCCAGCGGAGCACTGGGAGGGGGGCACAAATCTTTCCATTCAGCAATGAGAGCAACCTCATTTCATTTTCCAGAAAATTGTTCTCTAGCCAAAAAATACTGGTGATTTTCATTACAGCAATTTATTTCTCAAAGGCAGCTGAAGACAATTTGTACCAATGACGCTAAATACCGTACTTTTGAGTGTTTATGAGGCTGAGAAGCAAAGAAGCTCGGGCAGCAAAAGTCCTTTGAACACGACAAAGTTTCTACCTATCTGATCTGAGAACAAAATGCATGTGCCTGGTGTGCCAGCTGTGTAAGTTTAGAGTATCCGTTTCTGCCATGAAAGCAGTTTAACTCTCCTAGAGCAGTGCTACAGGTTGCTCTGTGTGCAGAGCTGGCATTGCAGAAGAGAAGTGAGAGGGGCAGAAAACAGAAGGGAAAAAAGGCATAAAGTCTGCAGCTGCAACCAGCCAAGGAAGCTCTGCCTCCAGAGCCACAGCACAAAATCCAGTTCTGCGACAGCAGCGCTGCCCTTGCCAGCGTGGGCCACGGGTCAAGTGATGCCCTGTGCTCCTGGGTGACACCATCCTTGCTGTGGCTACACAGCATGCCCTGCTGGGTCTGTAACATGTCGGGGAGAGGGCAGGGCCATGCGCCGCACCTGAAACATCTGCATCGCTCTGTGTTGCAGCCATACCTTTTTTGGCCATGTAGGTTCTTTTTTTACAGTATGTGGATGGAATATGTTGCATAAAGCACAGCATAAGCACAGGCAAAGAGTGTGCATTTCCCCCTGGAATTTGCACAAGCAGGTTATTTGCGTTAGCTACGTGACCTTAGAGAATGTGCAAGAAAAATTACAGGAGGAGTGAAGAAAATAGGATGTTTTTCCTGTCTCTGACGTGTATTGTACTATTTCATCACCTCCTCCTGCTTTTGAATCCTCAAGGGAAGGTGGTTAGGAAAATTTGTTTGTCTGTTTTTATTCACGGACATAGAAAGAAGATGTATTTACAGGATGAGTAGATTCCTGATGCATAAAGAAAAACATTTCATCTTTAAGAAGTTAAGGAGACAAGAAAACAGCTATGAAAAATAATGATTTTTAATCTGAAATTCCTTTTCCAAAAGAGTATCATCATCTTGAAGCCAGACCATTAAAAAGCTTTAAAAGAAAGCAAGGAAAATCTTGTTGCCTAACGGACTACACTGAAGCTGAGGAATTCCAAGCCCAGTTTTATGTCCGTCACGAGTTTCTGCTGTGAGATTGGCCAAGACACTTCACTCTGCTCCCCCAGTTCCTTATCTGTCAGCCTGTCATGTTCACATGTCTCTAATCCTGTCATCTTATCTCTCAAATAGTATTTGGAGCACGAATCAGTTACAGTCGGTTGAAGCGGGTTGGTTTATCCTAGAACAGTATTCAGACATCAAATGAATGCAGAGGAAATTTATGCATAGGAAGAAATGGAAGAGGAATAGATGGGATTTCAACGTTGCTTTTGCTAGTTCTTAATTTTTATTTGACTGTCCCATGGGTGTGTTTAGTCCTTTATTGACATATGATGAAAGCACCATGTAAAGTTAAAAACGCCTAGCTGACAGAAATCAAATGCAAACTTCTGTCAGCTGCACTAAAGAGACACACTTGAGGGCAGTAAAAAAGGAGGGGGAGGAACATTGTTTCCCTCAAATTTCTTTCTGCCTGAGTGACTCTAGGCCCAACTTGCAAAGATAAAGGGTATAAAAAATTCAGACGACCGTGATTTTACACAGAGCCTTTCTCTTTAATAAAAAAATCGCAGCTTTCTTCCCTTTATTTTTAGCAACCACCTGGCTTGAGACAGAAAGAGCAGTCTTGGATGTGTGTGTGTGTTTATGGGGGAAATTGTGGAGGAACACGTGCATGTCTGTCTGCTTTATTCAAATAGGAGCAAGCCTAGCTTTTATTAATTTTAAATAGATGACTGTTAGCATGAAAATAGTCACAGAAAAGCCTGAATGGCTTTGTCTCCGTAATGCACCATGTTTTATCAACTATTGCCTGTCTCATGAAGAAAGAACAGCATGCCAGGGAACAGACAGCTCAAGTGGATAGTTCTATGCTGGACAAAAGAAGCTGCTGTAAAAAGCTGCACTGATATTGTGTGGTACTGGGTCCAAGACAGATGCTGGAGATGAAATGCAGTGTGGTGCAATGAAAAAGCAGCGCTGGCTCTAAGAGCAGTGCTAGTCAATGAAGCAGCCAGGGAAGCAGCCAGGCACACCACGCAGAAGCTTGTTAAATGTGTGATCTCAGTTTGCTGTAGCCTTTCAGTGAAATCGGGGGGTTTGTCCCTCTCTTTCCAGCTGCTTAAATAAAAGACTTTCTGCCTTTCCCCACTATTCTTTGAAATGCAAACTTGTGGCTCATCAATGAAGCCATGTTCTCCTGAAAAGCATAGAAATGTTTACATATAAAGTGAGGAAACCGTCTCAAAACTCAAGTAGACTCCTTCTAGGTGGACTCCTTCTCATATAGCAGTCAGCAGCCTGACTGTGACTTACTGTCTTATCCAGGCAAGGGATGTGCATCATATCCACCACACCAACTCTCATAATTTTATCATGACTGAGAATCCAGGTTTTCAATAAAAATAAGAAAAAAGGATAGAACCGTAGCTGCAAAGGAAAACCTGAAAAACCCGACTGAAGGCTATACAAACAACTCAAAAGCCCAAAGGACCCCCAAGTATGTTACTAACTTTTAAACTTCAAGGTTTCTAAGCTCCATCTACATGAACAGAATTTCTAAGAGATTAAAAATTTGGGTTTATTTGAAAAAGAATATCAAAATGTTCCAAAGTGAAAGTGTCAAAAAAATACACTTGGTCTTCTATGCTAGTTGAAACTAGCTGACAGATTCATCAATGGTTTTGGAAGACGTGAGTGGCCTTTATTCAGTAATGGAGTTTATTGTGAGAAAGTTTTATCCTTTCAGCTAGGAACTCATTCAGAGAGAATCAGTGTCTCAGTCCTTGCTAGATAGCTGAGATTTCAAACAGTTTCACATAAAGAACAGAAAACACGCCATCAGTTCATCAACTCAGTAATACACAAGTGTGAAAGCGACAGATCTACATTTCATGCCACGATGTTGGCTGCAGAAGCCGAGATGTGATTTTCAGGATGGATGGAGTTGCAAATTGTGAATTATTCCATTTTAACCACGCTGTGCATGCATAGGAGATCAGAACACTTTCATGCCAAGGAGATTATAAAAAAAGGCTAGTTTTAACCCAAACAAAACCATTGTGAGAGCATAAGAAGCCAGGACATTTGTATGCAAACGACTGACCTTCTTTGGTGGCAAGACGTGAGGAAGCTTCTGTGTGGGATGGAGTATTGTAGACCAGCAGTGAGCTACCTATAACGAAGAGAAAAGGAGTTATTGCAGTTTAAATGCTCTCTGACAGTGGGGAACCATGCAGGCAGGTAGAAAATGCTATCACTAGGATCTCAAGACCACATTTTTCAGACAATTAGGCACACATTTTCTATGATGGATATGAAATTCTTTTAAAAGCCTGGTAGCTGTATGTCATACATGTGCTGCTGTTACTCCACTTGCAAATCAAAATAAAGACATTTGCCTCCTTCACTGAGTGCCTTCTGTTGAAAACTGGTATAAAAGGGTGTGGTTGTACAGTAAATTTATACAGGTACAATGTCTATCACAGCAGAGCCTCTAGAAATTACTATGGCAGAGATTGTATTACAGGATAAGGAAGAAGCTTTTCTCTCTATAGCTGTGATAGAGAAAATTCCCGTTTGAGGAACATGCAGTAGAAGTGACGTGAACTGCACTGTCAGGATCTGAACATTTTTAGAGTGTCACATGCTTGGTTTTGGGCCAACAGCTGCAAAAATCTCACTAGTATTCTAGCATCTCCCATGCTTTGTGGAGTTTGAAAGTAGCTTGCTTGTTTCAGCGTGGCCTTTCCATCCGGCCCCGCTTGAAACAAAACTGTTCAAGAGGAGCACAAGAAAGAACCCATTGGAAGGGTCTTTGTTTTGCAGTCTATGGTGGAAATGTTCCTTTCTAAGTATTTTACTTTGATTCTCCTGCAAACTCCTCTGGAAATGGAGGAAAAGGCCCTGTGAGCTCCTGGAAGCCAGCATGTAATACACATTTCATGCTTGTCTAGTTACGTGTGTTTATCCTACATAATCTTCTAGGCTCACCTTTCCTACAGCTCTTTGAAAAAGTTTCCACTGCATTAGGCGGTGACACTGATAACNAGGCCCAGGGCCGCTCTTGGTAGGCATTGATGATGTGNANNGGAACAGGGCAGCAACCTTGCCATGGGTTGATATGGAAGAGAAGTGCTTTTGCAGACACTTTCTGCTATTCATATCTACACATCCTCTATTCAGTGAGATTCTGTCCCATTTACGTTGTCCTAAGCCACACACAGCAAAGAGTATAGATCTGTGTACATGCTATGCTGGCCCTGAGCATCCCCAGATTCTTTGGCAGGGCTAAGAATAACTCTTTTGCAGGTACTGAAACACTAACTGATTAGGATCTTGTGACTAAGCCATGCAGTCTCCACATTCCTCTAATCCACATGATCCCAAGTAACACTGACCTCACTTGCCCCTCCGCAGTATTCACAGTATGTCTCACTTTCCTGTGAGAGCTGAGGGTTAGGCAGCTCACTGCCAGAAATAATGGCCATTGCAGGTGCTGGATCATATTGGCCCTGTGTTTCTATGGATTTCTTTTCTTCCCCAAATGCAAACAAAGCCAAAGACGTGCACAAGCCAGCGTGTACGCAGACGTAGAAGGTGTTGGCAAAAAAACGCCTGCTCATAGGGAGTGGAGGATGGATGCTCTCAGATGCTGCAAGACAGGGGATGTTTCAAAAGACCAGGATGGATAATGTGGTAAACTAGGAGGGGAAGAGTTCAAAGGGATCCCAAGAGTATCTCGACTGTGAAAGCTGCAGATGGCCAAAGCGATTGGCTTAAATATTTAGAGAGATTGGCTGGTCTTTTGCTGCTGCTGGAGGAGGAATTGCAATAGCTTTGTCCACTTAACTCCTGTTTTCATCGGATGGTTTTTGGCTTTGGCATTTCTTTCTGGAATATCTGTAGGGGAAACTCCTGTCCACCACTCTCTCCTTTTCAGGTTATCTGAAGTAGATCCTGAATGCAATGCCCAGCCTAGCTTGCCCCCCACCAGACAGGGAAGTGCTGAGGAATTCAGAAACACAGTTTTCTACGACTAAATACGCTGCAAATGCCTGGTTGCGCTGCCTGGCTGAGGAGGTGGGGGTGGGGTGATGAAAAGCTCTGAACAAGCCTGTACGATCAACCTATAGCTACTTTACACTAAAAAATGCAGCCCAAGCCACCGGAGAGGGACGGCGCCTCCCCCAGTTTAATTGCTAAAAGTTCTCACCTTTGCCCGACAGTCTGAGGTTTCTGGTGGGAACACCACAGAAAAGGAAATGTGTTTCCTATTAAGGGTTTTCGGTGAAGGAGGAAAAGAGAGAAAGCCAGAGACACAGATCAGGACAGAGAGAAGCAGACAGACAGACAGAGGCCAGGCTGCTCCCTCCCTTACCCGTTCTTGGGCAAAACTATGGCTGCGATGAATGTTCGTTTTGTTCTTATTCCCCCTACCCCTCACTGGATCAGTGACACCTTAGATTAAATCAGCTCTTTCTGGAAACACTGGTATTATTAATAAAGTGCAGGGCTATTCTCCTATAATTAATATTAAACATGTTATCTTATGGTTCCCCCCACCTTTTCCTTTCTTCTTTTATTTCCCTTGCATTAATTAAAGAGGAAGATGGAAAAGGACTGAAAAAACAGAGCAGGAGAGATTATTCCCCATAAAGCTTTCCTTTTCAGAAGGCAGCTGATCCTCCTGAGATAGAGGAATATCTTGGTTTCACAGTCTTGAAGTCTACATAACCTGCAATTCTTTTTTATCCTGACCATCTGAAGGCCATGTGGCCTTCCCTCCACATCTCCTGGTAGAATCGAGGTTCTGCTGCATTTAGCAGTATAGTTTTGTTTGGCATTAATATATGGCTCGAAACCACAAAGCCTTTTTCTGCTTCTGCTTCTCACCACAGTCTCATTCTTTCCACTTCAGACTCTTTTTGTTTGTACACACCACACACAACCGACCCCTCATAACTAGAGAGGAAAAGGACGGGAGGTGACAGTTCAGGCTTCTTTTGATGTTCATCCCAAACACAGTCTGAAAATGTTCAAACTTCTCTTCCCACTGGAGGAGATTCACCAGGCAGACTGTGTTTGGAAAAGACACCGGCACAGCAGTCAGTCAGTCTGGAGTCCAAAGGTGCAGGGGGATGAACGAGAAGAAAAGGCCAAGGCATGGCTTCACAATTTCAGAGAGGAAACTGGAAGAAACACTTAAAGAAAGATCATCGTTTGGGGGACGGGGGGCACAGTAAGTTCCCTGCAAAAAATACCGGGGGTGTTTTGAGAGACTCCAAAGGATAGAGTGTGCTGCAGAACGGCATTCTGCAAGTCTGAAATCTCCTAAAGATCAGAGAAGTCTGAATTCCTGAGTGCTTCAGTGGGTTACGGAAACAGGAAACAACTGCACAATTCTGATCCAGACCTAAATTTCGCCCAAAGACTAAAGGTGCTGTGATGTGTGTTTGGTTTAGTCTCGACTGTATTAAATAGCTCGCCTGAACCATCTATCTCCAAAAGTAAGACTGAGCTTTTGTTGAGGTCTTGCAGATGTTACCGGTTTACTTTTTCAATCTGGACTCAGATGTGCCCAAATAACGTACTTCATAGGCAGGTTTCAGAACGGTTTCCCCCTGGTCAGAGTGTAAAATGTTGAAATCCTTCTGCAGAAGCTAATTTTCAGGGGCTCTCCTTGCTAGCAAACAGGCTCAGAAAGTTCAAATCAGCTCTGTTTCTTGGAAAACAAACACCATAGTTAAGGATTCACTAGACATCACATATCCAGCTTAACACCCTGAGAGGACAAACACCTTTCAAAAGAGAGACTGGGCTGGTGTAATCTAGCCTACAGATCTCCAGTTCCCCAAAGTTCTCCTGTCTTTTGTTGCCATCACATATTCTCCACCCTAAGCAGGAACAGAGCTGGATGTCTCTGCAACAAACAACCTTAGAAAAGGGGAAAACTCATGAAAAAAGACCATCTCCCCGTGGCACTGAGCTCAGAGGCTCGGCACTAAACATCCACTGGAAATCAGTCTGGAAAAACAATAAGCTCCTTTCGAAGGCGTTACTCCGTGAGGGAGTTAACCAGCAATCCAGAAACCAGACTGTCATTAGGCAGCGCTAGGAACAGCTGCACGGAAAGGAATGCTCTTCAGAGGCTGCCCGACCTCCACTCAGACAGGAGCTTGCTTTAATAAGACAGCGCTCGCATGACGTCTTAGAACAGCCCACGGGGCTGAGCAGAGAGAAATTTATAATCGTAAAAGCCGAGGATGGACTGGGATTGAATTCTCCTTTTGTATGCATCCATGTAAAATTGGAATAACTTGTCTGAAACCAGCAAAGTTGCTGGGGTTTTGCACAAGCTTAATAGCATAGAAATCATTGTAGGCATTCCTCTGGCAGAACATTATATTTTTATGATTATTATTCAGCCTGCATTGCAGCAGCACTTAAATGTTGCAATTGCATTAGGACTCCATTGAGCTGGGTCTTGAGAGGCATGAGGCACAATCCCTGTTCCACAGATTTGCCATCTCGACAGACAAGACCAACAAGAAGGCAGGATTACTAGCTCCGTTTTACAGCAAGTACAACTGAAGCACAGAGGAACTGAGGCAAAGGTTTATTCCTCCTAATTTCAGGCATTTAAAGGCAATGTGTGAACCAGGGGACTACTAGCCTGAATTTCAATGTGCTCTGTTGCTTCTTTTCTATAAACGGTGACCAGTGTGACCAGACTACTAATTTAGAGACTTCAGGTATCTTAAGGTAGGTAGGATCAAGCAGGAATTTGCTCCCGAACAAATGGTCAGCAGCAAATGGTGAAGGTGGCAATTGAATCCAGGTCTTCAGGCTTACACCACGAGAGCACTCTTCAAACACCCCAAGTAACTGGCTACCTAACACTTGAGGCTATCACTGGAGATGCTGTCTGGAGCTAAAGCAGCAGCAGAATTCAACTCTTCTGCCAGTCTTTTCAAATTCAGCTTGGTTCTTTGATGCAAAGAACATACAACTCTTTCTTCATCTCTCTCTGTCAATTCTCAAGTCTTATCAAGAAGACAAGTCAAGTGTCTCACTTGAGTATTTATCTTGTGGGAATTTAAAAATATTTCCGGTTACAAAGCGTCTGATTTGCCCAGCCAAAGTCAGCAGGTTTGGCCAAAGCAGCACTGGCTTCACACAACTGCCTTACAATTTCCCATAAATGTGTAATTCTGTATGCAAACCTTAGTTAGAAAGCTAGTTTGCATCTGCAATAATCTTGAAGTGTTCTGTGAGCCAGCAGCTCTTTGCTGATGAAACAGGATGAAATTTGCAAATTATTTTGGATCGGAAATTATTTTATTGTGAAGTCACAAGGGACAAAATCTGTTCAAATCCAAGAATTTGGTTATTTGTTGTGAATCATTTCTTTGGCTTGCCTTCTCAGACAAAATAAAGGTGGGGCTTACAGAGGCACCCATCTGTGATCTAACTCCTGTCCCACTGTAATCTGTAAAACCCCCACTGATTTTAGCAGAGGCAGGGAGAGACCAGCGCTGAACAGCTTGGAAGAAATACCCTAAATAAATGCGGTCTCTCTGCTTTATTGCACTGGCCAGATGGAGACATCTTCAGCTGCCTTTACATCACAATTTGATTTCCCAGTGGAAGAAATATACTTTTTTCCTTTCTCTCCCTGCCCTCCCACCTTGCTTTATGGCACCTTCTCCTGATTTTTCAGTCCTCAAATAATTATAGTCCGATAAAAGCTGATTCACTTGAAAAAATATTGGAGCATGTCGGATTTAGTTCTAGTTCTCTGGCCTCATCATAACACAACTATCCTTAGCACACCTTTGTGAAGAAAGGAACTGCTTTTACCTCCATTTTGTAGATGATGAGGAGACATTTAGAAGCTATGGACATGCTCACGGTTGCACAGGAACTATTAGAAAGGTCTGAATCTAAAACTCACAGCCTCAAGAGCGTGTGCTAACCAGAAAGTGATCATTCCTGCTTGGGTTGCTGTGGTGTGCATTTCCCACAAGCAGCTCAGAAGAGTGCTCACAGCTTCTGTTTTAGGCGCTTACCACAGCAAAAAGGAGCATTGGATCCATCACATACTCTAGTGTGGGTTAGAGTAGCAATAAAGAGGTTGAGCAAAACTTATTGAGTACTAGGTCTTTGCACGACGTCTGCTTCAGTGCACTTACATTTGGGGAATTGCTCTTGCATTTTTTCCTCTTTCCAACAGACCTGGGTCTCTTTGGGGAATTGCTCTTGCATTTTTTCCCCTTTCCAACAGACCTGGGTCTCCAGGAACATAGAAAATCTCCAACTCTGGCCAGTTGTGAATCCTATTCTGAAGCAGCCTTTACCAGAAGCCTTGGGGAAAAGTGTACAGCTCTCTAACTGCAAAGCTATGGAATAATTTGACTGTGACTGTGTGTTAATGTTTGGTTTAATCTCCACAGCAAATTTATGTATTTTTATCATATAGCCACAGATGTTTCTATTATCTGTAAGACTATCTAATCTTCTTAAGAGTCCTGCTCAGTTCTTCACCTCCCTGATAGCACCACTAACTCCATCTAAGTTAAAATAAACTTTCCAACCCACTTTTTATTCTTCCCTTCCTTGTTTGCTCTCTCTGCTTGCCTTTGTTCTTTTTCCTTCATCCTTGCTGCTATTTATCCTGCAAGAAGAGCCCTAGAAGTTCAACACTCATGGCAGCTCCTTGTATCAGCGTGTCACGCTGCGGCTGGGATGAGTCGGGGCGATACTTACTTTCCCTGAGGTAACTGAGGTGAGACAACAGAACTTCTGTGTTGTAGAGGGAGGTGGTTCGGAGGAAGTCATCCTTGTTCATTTTGCAGAGCTCCTTGCCATCCATGTTCTGGAAGATGGTGGTGTCAATCTCCATTAATCCGTACTTCCTTTATAGCCCATTCCAGCCACTGGCGCACATGTTCCTGGGTCCACAGGGTGGGATCTGGCAGGAAAGCACAGAGGATGGTAACACTAGATGCAGGCCTCAAGTCTAGCACTCTCTCTAGCCCAGTTAAAGCATTAACCTTTGTTTCCACAACGAAATGAATTTAATTTACTGATGCCAATGCATTTTGCCAAGATGAACAAGTGCTATGCTATAACAGGGCTCAAGGCACATAAATTGATCACACTGGCCCTCTGGCAGGGTAAGTTCTCTCGATTGTCTCCCACCTGCCTGGATCCTCTACCCATGCTTGGAACAATGTTAGTGACCTTTGACTGTGACTTTCCTCCCTGTGGAACAAAGCTTCCAGAAGCAAACTCACCCCTTTGAAAGGGGATGCTTGTCACAGCTTCGTTTCTGCAATGCTATATAATTACATCAGTGCTGTTGAAGTCACACCATCCTTCACAAGTGCATTACAAAGTCCCAACAGATGGCATTTTAAAGTCTGAGGATGGCGGTATTTACGGGCAGCAAAGGGACTCTGAAAAAAAAATTATTGCTTAAACGGAACACTTGCCATGTATCTCTGAGTCACATTTGTTCACCCCGCTGACAAGAACACAATTCTACCTCCGCTAGCCCTGTAAAACCAACGCAGCTATTGGAGGGCAATGTGGATTTTATACTGTCTAATGCATCATTATCAACTGTCAGCAAAGCTCCAGCTGTGGAATCTTTATTACTGGCGATGACGTAAGAGAGAGATTGAACCCGGCTGGAGTTTCAGACCCCATGGTGATGGTTTGCTGCATCAGTAGCTAAAAAAAGAAATTGTCCTTTGAGTTTCAAAAAGAGCATTAGATCAGAAAGTCACAGCAAGAATTTGTGCCACGATACCATTTTTACAGAGTCATTTTCAGAGCATATCTGCATTTTCAGATGTTTCCTGTGCTGCTTCTCCCCATGTATCCCACTTGAAGATTTAAGCTGCAAATTCGTGTTCCATTGCAGCTGGAGAGGATTGCGAAGTCAAGCCTTAACTTTGGAGACGTTTGATCTGTCCATCACAGCCAGTACATTCCTCTAAGATAAACCCTAAACACTTCAGTTCCAAAGGCAGTTGAGAAAATGGATCAGAAACATGTAGCCATCACATAGCCAGTAGCCTGTGCTTTAGGTAGGGACAAGAAATGCTACTGCCACACATTTTAAAGTGTATAAAATAACACCTTGGTCCAGGACTGTAAACTGTACATGCTTGGGCTGCAGGGATCCCTTGACACAAAAGGTCAGGTAGTGGTTGTACCTGGTGCCTTCCTGGGCAGCTGAGTTCCAGAATGACTGCACGAAATGGAGAAGTAAGACCAAGAAATATTGAAATTGTAACTGTGACATTTCATTGCTGAATTTCTAGGAAAACCAGGTTGCCTGAAGTTTACTTTTGAACATGGAACTTACAACCCCATGTCTTTGCAAGTGTGCTTTGGGAAAGAAAGATGGATTTCCTTTAAATTTTGGCAACAGCCACTTTAAATTCTGCTTTCTAAGCACTGGCAAAAGACTGAGAATTTTACAATGCAAGTATTCAAGGGAGGATTTTTTTTTTTTAATTAAAAGAGTTATTTGTCTTGAGCTTTAAAAAAAACCCCAACATTTAGAGGGCATAGTGCATTTGTGGTCTCCCTGTAAACAAACACTTTTGAATTTCAGATATTCCTTCAGCCATTTATCGCTGCAAAGACATTGAATGTTCTCTGAAAAACTGTCTTTTTGAAACATTGGTTTGAGTTTGTTATTTTTACTATTGCAAGCCTAATGTGACATTATTGTTGCCTATCTTCACCCTGATGCGCTATAAAACTTTACTCTGGATTATATTAAAATTTCCAAATGCCTTTCCTGGATGAATTGGGCCTATATCCTGCAGCCAGAGATCTGGGATGATGTTCATTATTGTCTTCCAATGTCTGGTAAATTGCTGCTATTTCACAAGTATCTCAAAGTTTTGATTTGTGGATGCTCATGAGGGGGAAAAAAGTCATTTTTTTCACTTTCCTTCAAAGAGGAGATTTTAAACCTGCTCTTCCACTGAGGGCACTAAAAGTTGTTTCCCCTATGTCTACAACAGTGCTAAACTTTAGCCCATCCTTG
>Ga0065711_1029190_pt1 | contig 37192 bp, 24 predicted proteins | sample Hoacrofraction12_FD_59098 | JGI IMG/M metagenome (GOLD analysis project Ga0065711, IMG submission 59098) | Hoatzin crop microbial communities from Cojedes, Venezuela - Epithelial fraction 12 v2 (version 2) | ecosystem: Host-associated > Birds > Digestive system > Esophagus > Crop | place...
CCTCTGTTTGCTGTTCTGTTAAACTGCCCTTATCCCGACCCACCGGTTTCTGCCTCTTTTCTTTCCATTCTCCTCCGCACCGCAGCGGGGGGAGGGGCGGCCGCGTGGGGCTTCTTGTTGCCGGCGGCAGCCGAGACCAGAACACCCACCTGGGCACCCAGGACAAAAATGTGTACTTCATTTATACTAATTCCTTGGCAGGCTTGATCTCCAAAATCTAGATTGAAATAAAGGCTTAACTTCTGTTTTCTGCTCTGTCATACGTGATGGACGCTACAGTGAACAAGGCTCTAGGCCACTTCTAAGAAATGAACACTTTTAAGGAACAGCCTGGTCAGCTCACTTCTTGCTGATTTATCACATACCACTGTTGGAATTAGGACACCTCCATTCTTCTCTTAATGCCTTTTATTTGAACAATGATGAGTAGAAGAAGCATTTACCTCCCCCAGCTCCAGTCTGACGAATCACTGCCAGTTACCAGACCACCAGTGAAGCTCTCTGGAGTGAAGTAACTGATCACTGACTTCCCGGGAAGCCTGTATAGTTTCAGTTTAGTCCAAGATTGTACTGCTTAGTCTATTTTCACCTTTCCAATTAAGACAGGAAGAGCGTATGTATGGGAAATGAATCTGCAAAAGCTCAGCTGCACTCGCCACTGTGGTCCTTGAATAACTGAGCCAGTAGTACCTCATCATGGAGAAGACTAATGACGGGCAGAATTGATCACTGTTGGAAAGGGGCAGCCTCCTTCAGGTGTCAGCATCTCTTCAGCATGGACACTTATAATCCTTTTCTCAGTATTTTAAGGTGCACCTTAACAGCCGCAGGGAGATTTCACCATTCCCAGGTGATGTTTGAGGTAGAGCTTCATGAGAACAAAAGAGTTTTATCAATTAAATGGACCTAGGGCTGTTATCTCCTGTGGAAGGCAACTTCCATAGAACAGGTCATGCCTGTATAATTAAACTTTTTTTTTTTACTCTCCAAAGCAAGGTAGCCACATCCAGATCTCTTGCTGGGACTTGTCTTTGGCTTATGCTAACTTCTCAGCTATGTGCAGAAATGGAGGCAAGGATTGCACGGCCAGAACTACAACCACACTGAGCCTTATGACCAGTGTGTTCCAATTCGCCAGAATTACTGCATGAATATTCTTGGGCAATATGTAGCATAACAGGCTAGACAGCTATACAGATGCTAGTTTAAAAACAGTTTGTTATAAAAGTCCCTGATAGCCCCAGCAATATGCAACCTGTGGATCTGTAGAAGGGTGTACAGCACCCTGTACAGGCCTGTACAGCAGTATTAAATAATGGATGCCGGACTCAGCATTGAACTGAACATTTTAAGCAATGTTACTGACAAAAGAAACCTGAATCAGTAGCTGCTCCTAAAATGCCAGTGGAGGAGGATTTTCTCTGCATCTGCTGGACCAGGACCCAGTTGGATAGACAGTACTGATGTGAACCATGAATGTGGCATCTCCTGGATTTCAGCAGCACTGAGCTCATGCATTTGACTCTAGACTGACTCTAGCCTTTGTAGGTTTTCCTTAAAGCTCGCTCTGCTCCGACTGCACACAAGACAAATAATCTGCGGCTAAAATGAGATGAGTGGGGCTGTATCGCAATGTAAAGCATCGGTCCCCAGCAGTCTGGCGCCTGTTCTCTTGCCAGCAGTGGGAGGAACAGCAAACAAACCAGTCTCACTGGCAGCAGAAAAGCTTCTGGTGAAATCTAAATAAAATCATCCATTTCATGTGTTTAGTTCACTACAGCAACTAGCATAATTATGTCTGTAAAGCCTTTACGCCCCAAACTCCTTCCTTTCCTTCCCCACCTGAAAGTGCAGCTGACCCCTCTGGGGGCTGCCCACCTCCGTGGTGGCAGCTCGGGTGGGATGGGGCTCTGTGACTGTTCCAGCGACACGCCTGCTCCGCTGCTATTTCTGTGCAGCGCGGCTCCAACGGGGAGCTTCCTCTGTGCTCTTCACAACCACCTTGGCCCCATGGCTTAGCTGTAATTTATGGACTCGTGTTTCTTTTGAGCTTTTAAAAATAATTCTGATCGGAGAGGTTTGTTCTGGCTCCAGCTGAAGCCGGCAGCAAGGGCTGTGGGGATTGGTGTTAGGAGCAGAATCAGGATGCCGTTGCCTTAGCAGTAGCTTGCTTTGAGCAGGCAACTTAAATTTCCCTTCCAAATACTGAGATTCTCCACCACCACCTCCAAGTCATCTGAGACCAGCCAGCGCTCGGCCGTGCGGTGACGGACGAGAGGAGAGGCAGGAAGCGAGGGTTTGTTCATTTACTGTTACCAATCCCATTGGAAACCAGCTCCAAGCCCTATGCGGAATTCCAGTAAAACTCTGTCCTAAAGGGGAAACCCAGGGCCATTCAAAGCTTGTGTTTTGTTGGCTTGGGCACAGCATGCTTCTGGGGCCTTTGACCTCCTCCCCATAGCCTGGCTCCCTCTGCGGCTCTTCGTTTGAGCTCTCTGTGAAGTGGAATCCATCACTAATGTCTGATATTTTTATTATTTGTAGGGGGATCTCTTAGAAGCTGGTAGCAATTAGATCTTAAATGTCTCGGAATAAAATAAAAAAAAAAATCCCCAAGAAGGAAGTTTAATGCTAAGCAGATGTGCCGGAGCAGCTGAAATATGCTAGCTGTCTTCTGCTTCAGAAGCAACCTCATCCACATCTAGCTGCTGTCAGGCTGGGGCAGCTGGAAAGTGCTGCTGCTTGTGTGCTGCTGCTCAGGCCAGGGAGCCCACGCTGGAGACCTGTGGGATTGTTTACCAGTTAGTACTTAGATTGCCCTTTTATTCTGGCTTAGACCAGTGGTTATGACAAGGAGAAAAATACTTTGTGTAAAAAGAAATTTAAAAAATTGACAGTAGCTAACAGAATTGGTGAGTTTGGTTCCTTGAGATCTCACACGGGGTGTTTGTAGATACGGCCGCTGCGGATCTAGGTTTAAACTCCCTCTCTTCTTGGGCAGACAGATCCATGGCAGCCCTAAACGGGTGTTAAGCACAGCTTATTCCCTCTGTCTTTAGTTGTTGGCTGTTTCAGCCTTTTGCTGCCAGCTTGGATTGGGGCAAACTGTTTGAAATCTTCTCAGTTGTTCCTTCAGTACATCTTTTGCTTTATTTATTGCTGCCATATCCAGCTTCTTCTGTCTGGAAAAAGATCTGACAGCTGACTGAAGTTCATAATCCTGTTCCTGAAGGCAGTGGAAGTCTATTCAAAAGCTAATAGACAAGTTGCTGACAACAACTCCTTCACACCCTTTCCCGTGCGTGCCCCAAGTCTGTAATAGAAACATGACGTGTATTCCCTCCATAAGCTAGAGCACACGTTACTCTGCCAGATGATTTCCTGTTGTACTCTACCAATGCAGAGACTTTTTCTTTTTTTCTTGAATGGTAATCCAAAGTAAATTATTGTGACTTGCCACAGTGTATTTTTGTACTGTATAGTGACAGTGCAGTGCATGGGTTTGGGAGTTAGGTGGCTGGAAGACTTTGATTTTTCTTCAGACTGCTGCTATTGAGAACTTACTGAAAAGGAAGCAAAACACTGAATCCATCTGAATTCCAGTTTTGCTCTAACGCAATGAAAATTGTGTGTCTGATTTAAAGAAAAGATTTCAAAACCTCACCATTCCCTTGGTTGTGAGGAAACACAGCAATGTGTTTCTTGGACCTCTGGTTTCCAGTGGGAGGTTTGAAAGCTGTTTCTTATGCTTTGTATCATGCTAGCAATTCCTCAGTTATGCACATAATGGGAATCTGTTTCTGATTTTTGGCTGTCTTGATGATATTCTGCAGGTCAAAAGACAATAACAAGTCAAATAGACAAGGTTACTGGTATAGCTTGCCCCTCTCTCCAACTAACTGAAGAGTGATCTTCTCTGTTGTTAAGCTGATGGGTCCAGAACTGGGTTCCCCATTGAAAATGAGTTTTTAAAATTGCATCTTGGAGTTGTTTGTCAGAATTTAGGAAATTCTTGGTCTATCACATAAACACCTCTCCTCATCCCTTCTCCCAGGCAATGTGAGATCTTCCCATGCTGTCCTTATCTCCCTTATCCCACAGAAGGGGGAATGTTTGCTGGTTCCTGTTTTGAAATGGGGGCAAACCTTCTAACTTTTAAAACACGCTTTCAGTGTATTCAAACAAAAAACTCCAACCCCTTAATATTTGAATATTATTCCCAGAATCCCAAGCCAAGTATTTACACCTCATTTCATGGAGGGGGAGGGAAATCTTTTGACCTGGTTCGTAGCAACTCTGTTAGCTTTCTCCTTAACCAGGTTTCTGCCTCATATTCATAAGCTAAAAAATGGTATTTCTAGTTAAAACTTAGAATGTACCTTTATTGCAGCTTTGTACTCTTTTCCATGGAGTATTATTTGTCTGTTGTTATTTTCCTTGATGTTATTCCAGAGTAACAAAATGCAAATGCTTGTAGAAACTTGCATGTGTTTGCTAAGCTCAATCTCTATGAGTTGCCTATTGGTCTTTTGGGGATCATTAACAGCTGCAAATCTAAATACTTTTGCAGGTCTGAGGCTTAATGAGTCAAACTGTCTCTTCGTATGCGTTCCCTGTCCTACTGGGAATAAGCTCAGAGCATGTTTTATTCCAAGATCTCAAAATTGTATCACTACAGATCTGTTTCATAAGTTCTGCAAGTCTCCTAAAACATAAAAAATAACTGGGTAGTTCTTATGACTTGACCTTTAACTGAGTCCCCGCCATGGCAATGCCACTCTGAAGAAAAACTTAACATTTCTTTCAAGCTGTCTTGAATAACTTTCAGACTTTCTGATATGACGGTCTTCTTGTTTCTCTAATTCCTTTCTCTTTTCATGGCTGCCCTCTGCTTGGATTTCAAGTTTGGATGTCCAGTTTGTCTGAGACTCCAAAAAAGAGTGTCGCTCCAGGTAAATTCCTGTGTCTTGGTGTTCTGCATGCTATTCAAAAGAGAATTCACTGTGTGTGGTTATGGAGTTGTCTTGAATGTGAGTCTCTTGACAGTGGATATCCAGGATCTGTCGTCTATTTGTGTATTGGTTTTTCATGATGCATGATTTCTGATAAGGAAGAGCTTTGCTTTTTGGTCTGCTGTCTCACCTTGATGTTGCTGCTAGTTGTATCTTCCTTGCCCAGCTCAAAGCCACAATCAAAGCAGCTTCCCCTCTTGCTGTGCGTTGACCCTGGCCACAGCTAAGTACCTGCACAGTTGTGCTCTCACTAGCCCGTGTGGCATGGAGGAGAGGAGCAAAAGTGAGAAATCTTGTAAGTCAAGATAAAGGAGAGAAACGTGAGTATGTGCTCCATGTTCCACTGAAATACTCTTTTGCTTTTCCACAGTAAGTAGAAAGGATTTTATATGGAAGTCATGGGACTAAGGAACATGCAGTATTTTCGTGGGCGCATCAGACTCCTCATCACAAGGAGTCGGGAGGGAGGAGGGAGCAGGGAAACAACTTGTAGGTGAAGTGTCAGAGTCTGGAGAGTAGTCCAATACAAGGCAAAAACTAAGCTTTATAATATAAGGAATCAGGACTTCTCCTCAGTAGCCAGTGGATTTCTTCTGCAAGCGTTTGTCACCTGACATGCAATAGCAGAGAAGAGGTCTTTTCTTCCCTCAGACTCAGGAAAAATGATGGTGAGCCATAGACCCTGTGTCTGTACAGGATGCTGGCCTGGTCACTCAGACGGTTAAGGCCATACATAAGTCTCAAGGCAAGGAAAGATGGAAACACTCCTGCTGCTTTCCATACTGGATTTGGTAAATATTCAAGTTCATGCCCTGTTCAAAGTATATGAACAAAATCCCACCATCCTCAATGGATGAGTGCTTGCTTGTCTGAGGTTTTTAGTAAGCAAGACTGCTGTGATTTCAGAAATGCTATCCTTGACCGAAGTTGAATACATCCCTGGGGGGGTTTCTACCCGATCTTAGCAGAGTAGGTCTAATTTCAGGGTGGTAGTTGGATATAGAAGTGCGGAAATATCTGAAGTATTCAGTCACAGGAACCTGGTGGTTGGTAGGTCAACAGGGAGTTCAGACAGAGAAACAGAACGAGACTGAGCAAGAGAGAAACATGTTGAGGAGGAGACAGAAGAGGTGGTGTCGCTTGGGAGGAATGACAAGAAGCTCTCTGATTACCTGTCTGGGAGGTGGTGAGGTTGGGTTTCTCTGACTCTCTACGTCTGTTGGGACTGTTTCATGTTGCTATATGTAAAATGACGAATGCCAGGATTTTCATCCTTGAAGGGCAAGGAAGTGAAATCTTCTGATAGATACAAATTTCTTCACTTCTGGTGTTTGCTTTTAGCTAAATGCATGTTTGCCAGTTTGGCTTCAGAAAAATCTGTGCATGATGATAGGGCAAATGTAAGTGATTAATTGCATTGCATGGTGCTCAAGAAGGTGAATGTTGATGCATAGTCCTGCTCAGAAGTCTTCTGGTACATCTGGCAGGTTCTTAGCTCCCCATGCTGTTCCACTTCATACAGAAATGAATCCCAGTTTCCAACACAGCTACTCTTCAGTCCAGACCTGCTGTGGGCTATATGCTAATATGGCAGGCTGATGGAGCAGCCATGAATTTGAATATGATCGTTACCCACATAGTACTATCTGTACCCTGGGTTGGGTCTTGGAGACTAGAACAGAAGCCAGTTTCATGCTGCCTGAGCTCCAGCTGGGAGCATGAACCTGCTTCACAAAGTGGAGGCTCTAACCAAGGATTACAAGTGGTTTGATTTCCTGCTTTGGAAAAAGATGAGTTCCATACAGCCAGATCCAGAGAGGTGCCGTAGTGTGGTAGTAGTTTGGGTCACCCCAACTGCCATTAAATTCCTCGGCTAGTCTGCTTTGTGCTATGTGAAATAATGTGAGTGCATTGCACCGCGGAGCAGGACTAGGGCAAATGCCAGAGTATGTAGGTGACTTCAGCCTGGTTGAAGACCCAGTCTAGCAGCTGTGTGAAAATCTCCAAGCAGTTTAACAGATTTGTGTGCAAAATACTTAAGTATTCTTAACTGTTGCTACCTGTAACCTAGTTGGTCGGAATCACCGTTCAGAGAGCCAACTTTCCAAGAAGGAGCGGAAAGAGGACTCCACTTTTTTTTTTTTTTTCCTTTCAGCCTCCTGCCTCTAATTTTTCTTGGCTCTGTCTTAAAATCTAGCAGATCAAAAATAAAAAATAAAAATCCTGAGACTAACAAGCTCCACTTGGCAAAGGTCAGCACTGCACTTTTCTGTTTGTCAGGATTTTGTTGGAAATGCTGCTGAGGATTGTAAAGAAGGAAGAACTGAACTGGAGCCCTCTCTGGAGAGAGCGCCTGCCACTTACCACGGGCCAAGCTTGTTCCTGACACACTCCCTGTGGGGGCTGTGTTTTGCTGCTGGTTTTAGCTGTGCATCAGACACGTACTCCAGTGCTGGAAACCATGGTCTACCTTAAAGCTGCCACTTGTCCCAAACTCCTGAAGGCTTGTCCAGATCTTGGTTCTTAGAAGTGTTAGAGAATACCACGCTCACCTTTTGCTGGGGAATGAATCCAGGCATCGGGTTAACTTTTTGCTGCTGTAGTGGCTGGCCATATTCCCTTCTTGGTGGCAATGCATGCTGCTGGCTTGCGCTCCCTGTAGCTCTTCGTAGCAGCAACCCCGGGGGCCAGGAAGGAGTTAGTGCAGCTCATGGAGTTACCATCTCTGCCAGATTTCTGCATGTATAGCCAGAAAGATAACAGGAAAGACTAGAGCTTTAGCTACTCTGTGAGGAAGCTCTTGCCCCATATACTGAAAGGCTTGCAGAGTACATACGTGCTGTGGAGTTGAGGAAGGTGTATGGATGGATGCTCACTTACAGAGAAACTTCTTGTACGCTAATCATGACTGCTAACATGGGCAGAGAGGGTTGGCATGCTGCCCTGGCATCACTGGGTGCGTGGTGCTCAACCTTATTTTGTTCTCAGACATTCCTTGGGATTTGGACAAAGTTTTAGACCAAGCTTCTCTGCTTTGAGTCTTCTGAATTACTAAAGTGGTCAGATCCAAACCCTTCCCTTTCGGCTTTCAATCCTATCTGCCTGACAGCAGGGTGTCACCTGCTTCTGAAAATCTTTTCTGAAAACGCAAAGGAAGTGCTTTTTTCTTTGTAAAAGAGCTACCTGTGCAAGCTCAGGAGAGAACTACAGAAATGACAGTGTATTAATAACCTATTTGATAGACTTATCCAAATATTTATTCTCATCTGTAATGAGGCAAAGGGAATTTTTTCCAGTACTGTTTTATTGCTGAGACCTGTAGGCTGGACTGGACTTGTACTGAATTCCTTTAGTTACTGTGGGTGGTGCTGAACTTCTGTCTCTGTCCCTAAAGATTTGTGGCTCAGGACTGCTACACCAAGACCTGCTGATCTCTGAAGTTCAACACTGCTTGGATTGGGGGATTCCTGTCTAGCAGAAGGGGTGGAGAGAATCCCCTTTCCTATTGCCACAAGCTGTAAGTGGCTTTTTACCTCCAAGAATAATTGACGTGCAGATATAGCCTGAAGTTTGTAAGTGGGAAGGGGGCTGAAGAGTGACAGGCTGGAGTGCAGTAGTATCCAGGAGATGAGTCAAAGGCCTGATTGTTTGTTTAGGGCACATTTAGCACAAAAAAACGAGAGAACAAAAAATGAATCCAAAACTAAAAAACCCCACTGAATAGAAGAGAGATCCTAGGCTTACAAACATGGTTTTGATCTGAATCCATATAGTCCCCAAGGAGATTTGTAGGAGGCTTCACCAGTCTCATCCCACTTCTTACTCTAGGAACTGGTTATTTTAGGAACTGCTTTTCTGAGACCCCTGTGAGATCGTAAGCTCTTGTGTAATCTCATGTGCTTTACATGGTAAAGTCTGGTTTTTATCTTGTGTGCAATAGACATTTAACCCAATTTTTAGACAGACCTAAGCTCTCTGTGTTAAAATACTTGGGGATCGATCACTGGTGGAAGGCTCAAAGAAAATACGCAGTTTTAACATATTTGTTTGTCATGGTGATGTGGTCCTTCCAATAAGAGAGAAAAGAGGTAAAGTTTTTAGGGGAAGAAAATCCCTGTGTTTAGAGCTGAGCGTATGATTGTTGTGAGGGGATAGACTGATTTGAGGATTTCAAGTACCCTTGCTGTTATTCTGGGTATTCTTTTTTTTTTTTTTTTCTCCTTCTTTCTCCAAAAGGAGTTTTCCAGAGATACGTAAAGGCTTACCCCTGAAAAATTGGCTTTAACAAGAAACCACAGTTCTAGATCCAAGCTACCCCGGCTGCTCCTCCTTATTCTCAGAACTAACTGTGAAGCTCTGACTTTATCGTATGGAAAGCCGTGACACTCGGGGATGCTTTCTGCCGGACGCCCCTGCGTGCAGACCCTGCACGTGTCCTCGGCAGTTGTGCCCCGGTCGGAAGAGCCGGACTACCTGCCAGTTGGCTGCTCAGCTGTGAATCATCCTGATGGCATTCACTGACCGTTTCTGTGGTTTTGGCTGCTTCTGCAAAACTTCCACTGACCAGCCCAGTACTAATTCATTTAGTCTGAATCTGTAAACACTTGATTGATAATCATAAAAGGGCAATATAAAATCCTGAGCGCTGTATGGCTTAAAAGAGCAGACATGTTTATAGCCTGATAACAACAGAGTACTCTGGCAAAGATCAGGAGTCTCAGATTTCCATATCCAGATGATTTTATTTTTGGAGTCCAGTTGGTGGTTTTAATTTTTGGCTATTGCAAAACCATCATAGGTCTTAGCTGTTGCAACACAGGAGGAGGAGGAGGAAGACGTTGCTTGGAACGGGTGCTCTGCGCTCTTATTTAGGAGGCTTTCACAGCAGTTGCTGGTCCCTGAGTGCAGCGGGAGGAATGATGCTACTTCCTCTCTGCCTGGTGAGGGGGACAGGGTGCAACTGTGTCACTTAATAGTGCCAGCTGTGAGGGGCACGGACAAGCTCCGATGACATTTCTGCCAAGCCCCAGGAAGGGAATCGCTGAGGTGAGGAGCGGGAGGATTGTAAAGTGGAGCCCTATGGAGAGGAGGAGGGGTATCCTCAAGACTTTAACCAGGAAACGGACTCGAGGCAAAAATAAACGGAGAGGCAAGCAAACTCTTATTTCAGCCAGCAATCTATCGTGCGCTCTGCTCTGGGGAGGGCTTGCAAGTTGGAGCTAAATCAAAACACTAATTCTGCTGCTTTTTTTGGGGGAAAGGCGAGGGGAACTTCAGCTGGCACATCAGCCTTATCCTATCCTCTGCTCTCCATTTCTCCTGCCCGGGCTGAAGAGGCTTTTAAAGAAGCGGGGCTGTAATGTCAGGGGAGCATTGCAGTGTGCATGGGAGCTTGCTGGGGAACTTGTGCCGCTCTGCATCCCTCTTCTCTGGCATGCTGCATGCTGAGCAGGCTGTTACTCTTCAATGAGATGCTGTAAGCCCGTGTTACAGATTAGACCTGAACTAATTGGCAGGGACGCGGAAGCGCCCGCGGCAGCGGGTGTAGTTGGTGCTTTGCTTTTTGTGGTGTTGCTTGTCGTATTCTATTGAATCCCCTTTGGGGGAAAAACCTGCAGTCTGACATAACATTCAGCAATGTTGTGGGCATCCTGGGTGTCACTGAGGAGTAATGCATCTAGACGTGCTTGTGGGGATGGAAGGCGGAGGAGGGTTAAAGTTTTTTACCCTACTGACTGTGCCTGAAGGGAATATAGTAACAACCTAAAGCAGGCGACACAGAAAATGTTTAAGGCTTTTGATTACTGGGAGGAGCTATTTCTCTGTCTTCTTTCCTCCTCTCCTTCCTCCTTTTTTTCCTTCTTTACTATTACTGAAGTCTTCCCCACTGTGCAGTGCCTAATCCTCGGTGAGCATCACTCTGGGAGCCACAGGGACCGCACCCTCTAAAGGGGGACATCCTCTAGGCATGATCTGCTGTAGCTGTAAATGAACAAGTTTGTCTGACCGTGGTTACATCCTAGACCAAGGAATTTATCACTCTATTTTTTTGGTCTTAGTAGGAACCCAGTAACACTTACACAAGCTTCTGTCAAAACAGTCTCTTCATAGTATATGGTGCACCAGCCACTACAGTGACAAAGAAATTCTGCTGCAAGGAATACCTTATCTGAGGCAGGATGAAGTAAACAGCATTGTAAAGTCCTGCTGGGTTTCGGATATGTGCGTGCAGATATAGCCTATCTTGCCAGACTGTTGTAAACCCACTGTTTTGGAGCCAGAGTTGCGGAGGTGGATTTGAAGTGCTGCTTCTCTTGGTTTCCTGGCATGGGCGCTCCCCTGGCGCACGGTCCCTGGCTCGGCCTTGGTGGCTGACAGTGGGCTGTTTGCTGGCCTGCGCTCCAGCCTGGTCCTCTCCTTGATCCCAGCAGGGACCCGTGCGTCACATGAGCACCACTCCTGCCACCAAGCCAATGCTACGTTTTGGGTTTTTTTCCTTACTCCACTCCCATGAAAACTGTCTAGGAGATCAGAGGAAAGACGACATTTGGGGTGTCTATTTAGCAAGTAGCTTCCTGCATGTCCGCTGCTTCCTTTGCCATTGTTTGGTCCCTCCTTTTGCTTTTCCAGGCACTGAATTCTCTGCTGATGCGCATGCATAAACATAAGGCCATGACGGCTTTTGTTTCTGGTTAGAGAGCTGGTATTAATCTTAAGAAGACTAAAACGAAGTAGGGGTTGTAGGTGTTACTTGCATAAGCAGGTTGAAGGAAGATGATAATGCTGCCATGTTTTGGACCAGAGAAGGGACTGTGCGGGAAGCAGTGTAAAACAGGGGAAAGCATTTCGTCACACTCTAGATAACCCAATTAGCACTGGTTTAAACCAGAAACCACAAGTCACGTTGATTCATCATGAACAGAAACAGGATGCTTATTTGGCATGAACAGCTATGGTGAAAACTTTTATTATAAATTTCAGTGTTGTCAGTTCACGGTATTCTCCCCCTATTCCAGCTACTGGCTTTGGTTCAACTATCCATAGAAAAGCTGAATCTCTTAAACACAACCTTCTAGAGGAGATGACTCCTCTTTAAAGAAAATTAACCTATGTAACCTGAGGAGAGTCAGAGGCACGTTTAGGGAGCAAGGAGGTGTTCTAATTTTCTGCATTTCTTAAATCTGGTCCAAAGGGAGGCAGTGTGATAGCCTTTCCTTTCAGGAAATGGTTGAATTAATTGCTTTTTGTTCTAGGATTTTCATTTCACAGGATGCTGTTTTAATGGCTGGTGCACTCTTTACCTCTCTCTTGGCAGGGATGCTAATTATTTGTCTGTAGAATCACTTTGCATCTTCAGCCCAAACACATATGAACATGCTGCTTTTGGAAACAGAGCACTAAGCATCCTGTGCTTGGCTGTCAGTCCCCTGACTTGTCTGGTGGACAGTTTCAGATCATGCTGCTTCCTTCCCGACTCTTGTAGCCAATTTGTCATCAGAGATTCAGGAGACCTGGAGCCTGCTCCTGGCTCTGCCCTCTTCACGTGAAATGGGACTTGCAGCAAGTCATCCGTCTGCTGCTGTCTCCCCTTTCCATCTGCGTCTTAATCTAGAGAGACAGGAACTGCCTTTTACTGTATAAAATGTATAGTGATGCTGTTGGCCTAAGCTGCTCTGCCCTAACACACGTTATTGTAATTCAGGAAACCTGTAAAATAATTTTGTATTAAGGCATGTGTCTGGTGGCTCTTAGACAGAAATTGTAGGTGCTTTTTGCTCTGGTTTGACACTTTGAAGAGTGTATAAGTGAGGGCAAGTTAAGAAATCCTGACGTTCTAAAGTTTTTCACTACTCTTTGAGGTGGTTTCCAGGCAGAGCACAGTCGGTCTGTGCCTGGGCTTGAGGCTGTGGAGGCCCTGGCCATGCTATTTATGTTGCACCAGAGAGCCGAGATGTCTCGTACAGCGGCCGGCAGCAAGAGGAGGTCCCCCTCCATGTCCGGCATGGTGGTGTGCCTGCCTCGTGGCTCCACCCCGAAATGCAGGGGTTTAGTTTGGGGGTGGAAGAGTCAGAAATCAAAAAAAAACCCAAGAAACAGCTCCAGGGGTGTGGGGGAAGGGAAGCCAACAGCTATTTTGCACCTTTGTTCGCCCCCGTTTGAGTGCGAGCCTACACTCATTCATAAATGGCTCTGACAGCCAAAAGCACTCGGTATGAAGAGAAACCAGGCCGCTGGAGAGGTTGGCTCCAAGGGCTCCAAAAAGACGCCGAAGGCCAATGGAGAGGGGCAGCCGGAGCGCACTGTGCCCCTGTTCCGCTGCTCGCTGCTCTGCCGCGGGGAATGCGGAACTGCGGAGCTGGCGGGGGGCAGGCGGGGGGTGGCCGAGTTACAGCAAGGATCTGGCGCTATAACTTTTTTTTTCTTCTGTTTCAAGTAAACACTCTTCCCCGCCCTCCCCTCTCTCCCTCCACCCCACCTCCCTCTCTTTCAGTCCCGCTCATGTGTTTCTATTTAAGGGCTGCAGTGCAGACGAATATGATTGGCATCTACAGCCCCCTCTTGACTTTCAGCTCAAGCCTTTAGAGTGGAGAAGGAGCTGAGCCGCCAAGGGGAGAGCTGTTTTTTCTTTGGGTTTACTGGGGGGATGGCTCAGCTGTGGATTTATGCTACTTCTGCCCAGGATTTTTCTCTCTGAATGGGAGCAAGGATTGTGGAAACCATGTTGGGAAGAGGTTTATTTTCAGAATCCATCATGAAACTTTGCAACTAATTCACTGTTTTTGGCTCCTTTTCGTATTTTTTTTTCCCTCCCCTTTTTTCTTCTTCTTCTCTCCAATGTCCCTCTGTGCTGCTGGGTTGTGGGCCAGAGGAGGCTGTTTCTATATGGCCAGCCATTTGGGGATATGCTGCGAGCCAAGGCTGTTTGCTGATTCGCTTGGCTCTGGTGACAAGTTGGCCTGTCGTGAATCGGATGGACGGAGGTCGCTCTCGAGGAGCCATGGCTGGAAGCTGGCTTACGGCTTGCTTTTTCCCTTCCCCAGGTGCTGATGCTAGCTCTGAACCCATGATCCTGGAGCAATATGTGGTGGTGTCCAACTATGAGAAGCAGGAGAACTCTGAGATCAGCCTCCAGGCTGGAGAGGTCGTGGATGTCATAGAGAAAAATGAAAGCGGTAAGACACGTTTGCTGCTTTTCCCTCTTCCAATGGTCCGATTTTTGCGTGTGTTCCTCTCCTTTCAGTTTCCTCATCACTACTTGTAGCTGTACGTTAGCTCCATCTGGTACGGTTACTATGTCTGGCTGAGGATGTTGAAGTTTCTCAATGTTGATTTGGGCTGGGGGCCAGATGTTGCCTTCTACTGTAAGAATGTTTTGTAGGTTTTGTGCATTAATTAGCCAAAGTACGCGAATGGAAAATGAAGGTGAAAGAGGGAAGGCTCTGCAGCTAATGAAGCTGATGTATAGTGGACTGATATAGTTGCCCTGCTGTCTCTTCAAGTCTCTGTCAGTATTTCCATTACTAACTCGCTTTTCGGAGGATTTATAGGATGAGTGTTTAAAAATTGCTTGGGATGAAACTTGGCTTGACAGCTTAGCCCATAGCCCAGAGCTCGGTAGGGAGGGGAGAGAATGTGCGTAGATAAATACGTGGCCATGCACAGTTTGAAAACTTCTCGCAGAGTGTTAATTGGGGAATTTTGAGGCAAGGAGGCAGAACCTGTCATGTAAAAGCAAGATGAAATCGCTGCTTCTGCCATCCCTGGAATTACCAGCTTCCACTTGGAAAATGAGATTTTTGGCAAGTGTTTGTATAGATGTCTTTTGTGTACTTTAACTCTTGGATGTCTGATAGCTTTGAGTCAGCCTGAACAAACACATGAAACTGTGTACATGCGAGTGGTTGGAGCGGGTTAGCAGCTGGTTTGAATAACTGCCTGTCTTCAGTGGCTCCCCCTCCTCCCCTCCAGTGCTCCTTGTGTGTTAATCCAGAGCTGTGGTCCAGGACTGGTTTCCAGCCCACTCGTGACTTGTGTGTGCTCATCTGGAGGAGCTGCTGTCATGGTAGCTCCACGTGCAGGGCTCTCGGGGCTGGGCATGCCGGACCTTGGGGGAACCAGGGCACCCTGGTCTGGGACTCAGATCCGTCTTCTGGAGTTCTGAGTCAGGTTATCCACAGTGATGACCATGCATTGTATTTATTTATTTTTCTTTTAATGGAGTGGTTATTTCTCTGCTGTATGAAAACCTAATGCTTGTTTGGCTGAAAGTGGTGCAATCAGTTGCTGGCCAGTGATTTAGTATGGTGTCCAAAAGGATAGTGTGTGGAAACGCACAGGCTAATGGGAACAGAAATGCCTGTCTCCTGGGTACAAACTGTATCACTTACAAAGCTAGTAGAGGCCAAAATGCTCATGTGACCCACTTTAAAGCAATCATTATGATTGAAGGGGGAAAAATCTCTTAACTTCTTAAACTATGTCTGGTCTAGTGGACAATCATCCTCCCTTCCAAGCCTGAGAGCTCCTCATCGTCAATAGTGGGTGTTACTGCTGTTAGAACAAGCCTGGTTATTGTGACAACTTATATTCATATCCACGATATCCCTGTCTTGGATAATGGCTTATGGAGCCAAGGGAATTGGGCTATTAAATAATGCAAGAAATGTCTGAATTCCAAATTACAGTTTCTTTGTGTTTTCTTTTAATGTGGCCTCTCTGCCTTGCACAGTTTGCATTATACTGTATTGAACCACATGGTATGTGAAGATACAAATGGAGAGTGTCAGGGTTTGAATTTAATTAATGGGTCTAGAAATATGACTCTTCTCAGGAAACATCCTTGAACTTGGGTTACAGTCCTTAAGACCATATTCTGATGCTTAGCAACCAGATTTCTTAGTGTCCGTGTAAACATGGAAATCTGAAGCACTGAACTCCATACTGTGATCTTGCACTTTATATATATTTAAATATATATCTCCAAATTTATAAAATAAAGATAGGATATATATTTTTTAAAAAGAAACATAAGTCATGGATTGGCAATGGAAAGAGCATCATTTGCTTTAGATGCTTGTCTAAACTGTTCTGTCAGTGAAATCATGTTTTAGTTGTTCTAAGAACAGGACTCCAAACATTCTCACTGTCTCCTTGGTTAGGGATACCGCAGGAATGCCTTTAATGCTATGACTTCTTGTCTCTTCAGCTATGGCTGAACCAATGACTGGCATGTAATGAAAGTAGCAAAAGATTCTCAAGTGTCAACTTTTAAAACTCATGAGCTATTGTTTGAATTTCAGTACCTGTTTAGTGTAGGCAAGCAAGCTTAGAAGATGTGGTTATGAATTCTAAGAACATGGGTATATACTTTTCAAGAAAAAAAGATTATTGGATCATGCACGTGTGTAGCAGTTCATTTGACCCCATGGTTATGTTGGCTTGATAAGTACTGTAAAGCTACAGCTGTGATTGTATAAATTAAGCTTGTTCTTCTCCTGATCCAGACAGACAAAGGTGATGTAAGGTGTTATGGATGTCAGCTACAGCAGGGACAATTTCATCAATGAAAGGAGTGAGGTACGGCTCGACAGCTTGTTGGCTGCGTGGCTTACAAGTCCCATCAGACTGGACAGCGTGCATTGGATGTGCTGCTGGGCCAATATCTCAAACATCCTTGTGTGTACACATGAGTATAGCATATGGTATGTCTGGTTTGGGGTTTTTTAAACTGTACTGTGAGGACGCTAGATATGAAAAGGCCTGGATGACTGCTTGATTTTAAAACCTTGCCTGAGTAGAGTTGCTTGCTAATGCCTAGGGACACTTAAATGGTTCTTTTGCTTCCTAGAATGGGAAAAACTGTAACTTGGCTCAGTTGCATGGCTTTGTAGGGAAGAAACACCTTCTCTTTACTGATCAAGTGGCCCTATGCTTTTTACACAAGGAAGCTCAAAACTAGTTTCCAAACAATGATGCCTGTTTCATGTCCTGCTGGATGTTTTCTTCTGAACACTTCTAGGGCCTGAGCTAGAATTACCATCTCCTGTGATGTTTGCCTCCAAAGTGTGTACCCCCCGAAAGGAAGTAAGCTCTGCTTTTGACAGCCAGTGGGTAGGGTGGAGGTAGCAGTGGGAAAAAACACCTGGTATTTGATTTACTGAAGTCTTATCTGGTTATCATCAAGCTACGTTAACTTCATCTTAAGTAAGCGTGTTGTATTTACTGTATAGTATTATCCAGTGTTACTTTCCCGTATAAGGAACGGTATTTAAGGAGTCTCGCAAGCAGATATGTGCAAGCCCATTTGGTAGGGCCTTGTCTCGTACTTAGTTTTCTCTTTCACTAAAAGAGTTGTATAAAGTTGTCTTCATTATTGTGCCAATGAAAGTTATGACTTGGACATTATTTGAAGTTGAAACTTCTGTTCAGTGTTATGACTTAAAAGCAAGGTCAGTGTAGCATATGTGGTGAACAATTTCTGAAACTGTTCATCTCTGTTATGAAGCCCACGGGTCACTGTAACCCAACTGTTGCTGCAATTGCCACGGAAGCAAACTTTGCTAGACTGAAAGAGATCTGTAGGATTTCTGTACTTCAGAACAAATTGTTTGGTCATGTACCAAGCCTCAGACTTCGGAACTTGGTTTTTGCAGCAAATACCTATCTTGGCTCAACAAAAATTGTCATTCAGACCTAAATTCTGGTTACAGGAGCAGAAGACCCAGAGTGTGCCTGGTATATCTGATGGACATTTATCTCTTTCTTTTTTTCCTTAGCTGAGGAGGAAAATCTATATGTAGCAATGGTCACAAATGCATAAGGAGAAAAATGGAGGTTTACAGTCTTTCCAGATGGTGTCTGTGAACAGGCTGTAGTTACAGGGCTTGTGTTCCTTGTTGGAAGTGACTGTGATTTGTTTAAAGGCACTGTGTAACCAACCTGCACTGTCCAACACTATCTAAACATTTCTGAGCTGTTTCAGAATAACAATGTGAATAGTTGACTCTAGTCATGTCTGTCAAGTACATAGGCTTCTTTTAAACCTTAACTGAAAAAGCCTTGTGGAATGGTATTTCTGCTGCAGAAATGAAATGTTGTGACTTTAAAGCAGGAATCCGACACAGATTTCTTTAAGGTGGAAGGGGGAGGGACTGGGCCAGAGGCAGCTCCCTCTCTGCCAAGTTTTGCGTGGATGTGGCTTGAAACGGTCAAGCTATAAACTGTGGCAGCAGTGTTTGCAATGGAAAAGCTGACAGACGGTGAAGTGTAAGCATACTCCCGAGCACCTCTGCCTCGGCTGCTGCTCTGCTCGCAGGCGGGACGGGGGCTCTTCCCTCGCCGCCCCGGGAGCTGTGTCTGTGGTGGAGCCGTCGTGGGATGGCATTTTCAGTTGGGCTGAACAGGACCATAGCCATTTCCTTTGCAATTACATAATGGCAGACCGATTTCCAGTATTATATTACACACAATATGTAAAACAAAGCTATTATGGCTAGCGTACCTTTGTTGGGATGCAGAGGGAGCTCTGAGAAGGGAGGCTGCTCTTGTATCCTTAGCTGGGATGTGGGACATGGCACTGAAGGATCACCATGAGGAAGGTCTCTGCTTGTCTCAGTGCCCTGGCTTAGGGATCCTGGGACTTGCTGGTTGTCTATACAGTGCTGGGAGATTATTGTGTGCCTGGCAATGGGCTCTGCATCACCATTTGGTTTCTCTTGTGCTGCTCACTGGCTACAGTCATGGCTTAGGAGAGGGACATAAAGAGCCCATAGCTCTCCTGTGACTCTGACTACTATGATATGCTGGCTTCCATATTGCAAACTCCATCCTCTTAGATTGAGGCCTTTTTGAATTCGACTTTTGCCTCTTCATGAGAAACACAGCATGCTTTATTTGAAGGTGCTGCTTTCTGGGGATAAGCAATGGGTTTTACTTGGTACCAAATCCAACCAAGTTTACTTTCTTGATGAATTACTTCATCTTGGCTAAAGGGTCACCATTAAAGTGGTCCAGATAGAAGCAGAGCAGTTAGGTTTTTTCGCATTTCATGGATCATCTTGCATCCATATATCCCATCTGCCATGCATGCTTTTGCAAGTAGCAGTGATTTTTTTTTCGCCCCTTTTCTTTAGTATGCTGGGGTTTTTTTGTTTTGATTTCTGTAAAGGCAGCTGTTCCTGTTTTATATCCACTTTCTGCTGCTTTACCCCTTTCTCTAGGTTGTTGTCTTCACGATCCCCACTTTGTACACTGGGGGAGCATGGCACAGTGTGCACTGCTAGCAGATGTCTCTGAGCAGAAGTATTATCATCTTGCAAAAGCTGGCCATGTCTCAGTTCATTTCTGTTTATTCTGACAGATAAGTGATACTTCCTAGGCTTCAAATGTGGATGTAGCTCTATACCAAATTGCAAATGCAGTTACCATGTTTGCTTATGAAATGTCAATAGCTGTGCGTCCAGTGGTTGGATTTGTTGCCAGATGCAGTACGCCTAATTGCCAACATCATGCTTTATTTCAGGTGCAATTGTGCGTGCTGGCTTTCCCTGGAAAGCTATTTTTTTCCTTACAAAGCATTTCAAGAGAGCATGGTACATCAGATATGATTCAGGACTTGATTTCTGTTTGTACATCCAGCCTTGCCCTGCTGTTTGCTCTGAGAAAGCTACTTCACTTCTTTGCATTTCCATTTCTTCCCAGATTGGCTGTGTATTTGGATTGTAAACCTTGTAAGAGACTATGATCATGATATAAAAAGTAAATATCCCCTCATACAGCAGCCCGTTCCCTTCATCAGTCCTTAAGCTGTGCCTGGAATTTGAGGAGAAGAAACAAACACTTATGCAGGTCGAACACCTTTCCTTTAGCACTGGTGGCTTCATCCCAGAGGACAGGTTTAGGTAAGTGGGCACCACTAAATACCTGGAATAGCTTGTGTAACTACTCCTTTGTGCACCAGTGCTCAAAACTCTCTAATCAGCAGAGCTGAGTTCAAGGAAGGATCACCTTCAAGCCCCTTCTTGGAGGAAAAAAAAAGGGGGGAGATAAAAAAAGGGCTGTACTTAGGCCGTGGCAGTAGACTCCAGTGCCCTATTCTGAACTCACCACTGCCTTGCCATGCGTCCTGCCTTGCTGGGCTGTCACCAACCCTGTAGCAGAGGATACTTGATCCACTTATGAATCAGTTCCTGTCCTGCCGTAGTTTTCTGCCCAGTGTGTGTACTAAGGCAGGCAAACACAGGCCATCTGAGGAGGCAGGGTGAGTGATGAGGAGTTCTTGGCTAGGAGTTACTGGAAAGTTGTTTAATATCCTAAAACGCAGTGTTTGTAGAAGCTTTCCCTCCAAACAGGGACAATGCTGGCAAAGCAGAGATGCTTCAAACGCTTGCAGCTCAGGGGCCAGAGAAGGGCTGCTCTGTGCGGGCAGAGTTTCCAAGCCATCTGTGGTGAGGGTAAGGATACTCAGTGACACTTGGTTGTGTCTCTGCAGCAGTATCTTTGACTCTGTTTTCAGGCATTTTGGAGGGAGTCATCAAGGTTAGTTGTTCTCTTGCTTTGTTTTGCAGTGGTATAAGCAAAGCATCCGGTTGCAAATGGTGGAATTTACTTAAACTTCATCTGTCTTGAAGCTGACATTTGTGGAGAGAATCTAGATGCCTTGTTTTAAAGTAGCCGATGGGAAATGGAGTCAGTGGAGTATTGGTGGGATGAACAGGTGCAGTTAGACTAACTGTTGGTGGTGTTGGGTTGACGGTTGGACTTGATGATCTTAGAAGTCTTTTCCAACCTTAATAATTCTATGATTCTAATCCAGGCTCTGTGCTGGCTCCAGAGGAAGCCTGAGACAAGCTTAGAGCAGGGAGGTAAAACTGGATGCAGTGACTTGCTCTAGCCAAGTTCTCACTGGAGATCAGCTCTTTTCTGGGAACACAGTGCCTGACTAGCCCTGCAAATACTGCAGGCAGGCACTCCCTCTTCCAGTGGCCTGTTTGCAAAATGTTGAATGGATGGAGAGAATTTACACTCGCACCAGAAACAGTCAGATCAGCAGGAGATGAGGAGGAGCCCTCCTTCCTCTGCTTTTGCCCCTGGGAGCCCAAGGGTGGGGTGACACTGTCTAATGACTTTAGCAGCTGTACTAAGCTGGAAGCAGCCCTTGACAGTCTACCCTGACCTCTCTGGTGATTGTTTTCTAAGCTATTTTCTAAAGCTTTCATTGTTTGCTTTTTTATTTTTTTCCTAAAATGACTGAATTTTTAAATGTGCTCTTCCATAAGGGTGAGGAGGTGGTGACTGCTTTCTTTTCCTGACTTTTCAACTTTCAGCAGACAAAGGATGTCTGTATGGCTGAAGCTCTCATTTAAGTTTCAAGAATTTACTTAGATTTACTGTGCACAGAAAGGAGACATGCCGCAACATTTCTGAAGCGGTTACCTCTGAGCTGCAGTTCAAGGCTTCCCTGTACCTAGGCTTGAACAATAAGCTGTTTGAGACTGAGGTTTCTAGACCTGCCTATTGCTTGAGCATCACCATACCAACAACTCAGCTGAGCTTGCTGCATGAAACCAAATGCTTGAATTATGAATGTCTTGTAATATTCATGCTGCTATCTTGTGGTGTCTAAATGGCTTTCCTCTCCCCTGCTTAGTAACTTGCATGGCAAGTGATGTTTGTTTCTGTATTTTAGAGTTTGGAAGGTAATTCTCTATGCTGGAACCAAAGCAGGGTTGTAAATACTCTGGTGTTTGTAGCTGTCCGCTGTCACTGTGGAAAATGAGGTTGTTCTCTATTGCCATGTCTGAATTACCTGCTGTTTTGTGACTGTGCAAAGGGATTGAGTGAGTTCCTGCTTTTCTGCTGGGAATACTCGCTCCAGCCCTGTGACAAGGAGAGGTTGCCCCTTTAATTGTGTTGTGACATTTTCATCTCTTTTGGGAAGCTTCTGCACTTTGGAGACATCCTTGTTCAGTTTTTCTTTGCCCAGCTTTGAATTGTAGTGCGTACTTGGTCTAACTTCTTGGTGAGAAGCTCATTATGAATGCTTGAAATATCACTGGCTGGTAACTATGCCCTTTGCAAGGCCTAATTCTGCTGAAGCTTTCCTGGGACACCTCCAGACTGCTCTGCAGCTCTGCTAGTAGGGATGTTTTGCTTGTTGGGATGGACGAGTTGATTGGTGGCTTATTATTTGGGTCTTGCTTGAGTTGGGAGCAGATGAATGTCACACTAAAGTGATCTTCAGTGCATTCATAAAGCCCTGCTAAAGTTACCTAGTGATTCAGTTCCCTCAGGTTCATCATGCAGGTTTTCAGTGTAGTAAGAAATTAATGACTTTTCCAAGCAATGCTGCCTCATTTTATTCCCCTGTAGAGGGAAAAGCACAAGTAATAGGGACACAAGAGATGCCATGGGGTCATACTCCTCTAAAGCATTCGCCTTGTAGTTGTACCTATCCGATCCCCTCTGTGTGGTGTTTGCTCTTAAATTGTTTGAAAGGGCCATCTCTCCAGATAGAGACACAATAAAACTGAACAACCAGTTTTGAAATCTTCCCTCTGTAGCATCTTTTCTCAAATGCTTTGGGTTATAGTGTGTGGCTTATATTGGTGTTTTAGTCCCATTGCCATTGTTTGTCTTATTCTTGGGCAACTGGTATTCTGACAGGGCTAGTTCAGTTATGCAGGTTTTTTTCCTTTTTATGGAGACATCTAAAGTGCAGCCACTTTGACTTTTGCATTCATTTGCCTTTTCTTTAGCTGATGTCATGTGTCTGTGGGACAACTCTCCCCCACCCCCAGATTTCTCTAAGCTAAGGGGAAGGGTTATTGCTGTGAATAGGAAGTCTCCAGATACATTAAATATGCATCTCCAGGGCTGGGGTTTTCCCCATCTGCTGTATTATAAGCATCCTACTGAAGTAAACAAGTTCTCTTTTAAACTTCCCTCCACCTGGCTCGACATGGAACAAAATACTACCCATTTAGTTCTACTGTTCTCTAATCTCTCAACAAATGGGAACAGGAGCTCTGAAAGAGGAATTCCCCTGCCTTGCAGGACCCAGCGGAGCAAGCCCACTTTCTGGGGCAAACCCTTGACACAGGCAGGATCGAAAGAGGTCCCACAAGGTTTCCAGGTGAGCTTGCGTGGAGACTTTTCTTGTCTCCAAACCCCAGGATGGTAGTTTGAAGGGGGGGGGGAAAGTCCACATCAGCCCTTGCAAGGACTGTTATGTGCAGCTGTTGTGACTTCCCTATGTCCAAGGGGCTGAGACGCTTCAGACACCCCTCTAGGAGCAGGAGAGGGAACAAGCCTGTCTGGACTTCATGTTTGGTCACTGTGGACATGAAATCTGTGCCTGGACTTCTGAGACTGTCCTGCTAGTCTGGCTGCTGGGAACAGAGTGGGTTGTGACCACTGAAACCACAGACCTGAAGACTTAGTTATCTATAAAGACAATTTAGTCTTGGAGGAACAGGGTGCATCCATAACCGTGGCAAAGCCAAGACAGCGAGCAATATTACATTTAAGTTTGCTGTACAACACAACCAGGTACTCCTGAATAGTAGACTCCCTACCAGATCTCTGAAAACTTCAATTCTGAAAATTCCAGCTGCCTCCAAGTTCCCTCCTCTTTCCATTCTCATCTAATCCTGCTGTGCCAATCCTTTATACTCAGGTAGATAGTAAAATGCTCTGTTTCCACTGCATACCCTGTTTGGAGCCCAGGATGGCAGGCTGAGAAGGAAAAAATTTTACACAGCATCCCTGGTTGGAGCCTTTACTCATTACCTCCTCTGTTTATGCACTTACTGCCAGTTTCGGGACCCTGAAACCTACCCCAAGAAAATGTTTCCAAGGAAAATCTGCTTTTCATATTAGAATACATAAACTTTCTAATGATTGGGTTTCCTATATCAGCCAAATAGGTCACCAGCTCAGCACTGCTGCAAGAAACTACCTGAGTCCAAGAAGATACAAGGATATTACTGAGTCCTTTCATTAAGTCCTGTAGGTGCCTTTTTGGCTACATTCCTTGGGATGTGACTGCCTTTTAAAAAAACAAAAAAAATTTTAAAAAAATCTTAAAGCATTGTTTTCATAGTTTTTTGTTATAACAAAGTTTCTTCTAAGAAAGCAAGTCACTGAAATGGTTTTAAATAAGTCCCCATAATACTAAACTTAATGCATAGTGACTGATGTCTTCTACCCTTTGTTCTAGTTAATCAAGAAAGCAATTACACATAAAGGCTTTGGCTCTTGTGGTGACTTTCAGGCCTGTTTTTCAAAGTAAGCAAAAGACTGATGGTGCATTTTTGTTGTGTCAGATGAGGACAAGATTAATAAAGGATGGAAGAGATCCCCTTTTTTTTTCCCGCCCCAAGCAAATAAGCAGTTCTAATAATACTTTGGCAGTAAAATGGAAGCTGTAATCATTAGCAGACGTGTTTCAGTTACAACCAGCAACATAACTCTTTACTTTTGGTTTTCATGTTAAAAAGAGTTCAGTTTCCCCACAAACCAATTTCTTGTCCGTCTTCAGATTAAGAAAAACCTATAGAAGTAATTGCCTTGCTTAGAAGTTTCATAATACAATCAGATTTAGGGGGTGGCTTGACAGAGGGGTGTATGTTGGCTCTTCCCATCCACCCCTTGGGCTGGGACATCAGAATTTCGAGCATTCTTGATGGAGACTTTAATTATTTTTGTGGTAGAAAGATGTTGGCTCACAGCTGGATTAACTGAAGCAGTTCTAGAAGACACAGGCGGTGAGATGGGCTCTCTTGGATCTCTGTTTTACTGGCTGGCTTCTCTTTATTATTTTCATTGGCCAGTTCATTTTTTTTGTATCTTCATAGTGTGTGACTTCATCTGAACGTTTCACATTCCATGGGACATCACTTTTTTTCAAATGAAACTGGACTGCAGTTGTATTGGCAACGCAGTCAAACTTCAGCTTGGTGATAATGCCGAGTATTTCGCAGACCTTGCTTGAGTCCGTATCTCCTATTTCTCCCTGCAATGCAAACGTGTGCTGGAGAGCCCTAGCCTGTTGCTTTGAAAAGTTTTTCTAATTCTGTTCTCAGAACCACCTCCTGCTGATCTTTTCCTCTCTCCCATAGTGCACACACCCTTTCTGGTAAGCGTGCTGCGGGATGGGCTTTAATGCAGGCGCCTCTCCCAGCGGACGGAGGGGAAGGGCAATGCTGGGTGCACTCACGCTGCAGACTTAGCTTCACTTTACTCCAGTATTAATACAGCTGCCATATGTTTGCTTAAGAATCCCAGACTGGTTTGATACTTGGATAAAAGAGAAAATAAGTTGTTGTTTTTTCATGATTAGCAGCAGCTTGACTAGCTAGACTAATGCTGGCACACGCATGTCCGTGCTGTGTGACGAGTGTAAGGTAACACCTTCATGACTTGATGTCCAGGTCTTGAGGCACTGTGCTGACTTTCAAAAGGTGACCATATGTGCAGGTGAAAGGTATCCTTCTTAAAGGACAATAGATCTTTGGGAGTTTAGGTGACTGCATACAAAACCTGGTGAAATTTCAGTGTGCTGAAATGGAAATGAAGTTAAGAAAGCTCTGAACACAGTCGCTACTCAAACATGTTGGAGGTGATGAGGGGATGCAGGGTAAATCTCCATGCAGTGCTGACCCTAGGATTGGAAGAACAGCATCTAATATTAAACTAGAATCATTGGCTTGAACCCTGGTAAGTTCATAAATAGCACTTTAATCTCCCACATGGCCTTTTATGGCATTTGGATGTTACCGGAGGCCTCCCTGCATGAGGAAAACCTGAGCTGCTTGGAAAGGCTTGACCTATTAGTCTTAACTGAGTATAGCTGGAGATTCAGGATGGGTAGTGTGAACCTGGGAAGATCCATCACTGAGCATTTGAAGCCCTAGGATTGAACTCAAGGCAAATTTATTCAATGCCCTGGAAACCACTTTGAAGAATCTGCATTTCTCGGTGTGGGCAGGGGGAAAATTGAACTCAGATTCATGGGAGAGAAGGTGAAGCTTGCTTGTTTGCCTGAAAACAGGATCAGGAATCTGAGATGGTTTCTTTGAGGTTTTGTTCTTAATACTGACTTAAATGCCTTATTGTTACCAAGAATGAAACTCTGCAGAGTATGAAGAATGAAAATTACGGGCTGGCTGCGTGCTCAGGGTGAGCTTGCAAATTATTCCCTTGCTTCAAGTAGACCTTCTGTGACCAAAATGTTCTTGACTAAAAGTAGAATGACCAGAAATGGGATGCTATTTCCATCAACAGGCAAATGGGATAACTGAGCCTTATAGAAAAAGCCTCTTTTGCTACTCCTGAGCACTGCAGGCAGAACTGGCTCCTGTACCAGCTACAAGCTAAATTACACACTTGGTCATTCCAGACATCTTTGGTGTGTTTTTGGAGCTGGCTATGCACTTCCTGGGCTGTTAGCCTGATGGTTTTAAAATAAGAAATGAGGCTCTGGTGGTTGGTGTGTGAGTCCTTCCACTCAACTGAGAACTGGGACGTTAAGTATGCCTTTCACAGAAGTATCCAGGTTTGAGAGCCCGCCACATGAATGGGTGTTTCTTTCCCTACACCACCCCAGAGTCTCCCTTCCTAAACATAAACCAGCGTCCCCCAGTGAGGACACTGTCTGCAGAATGCTCCTGTGTGAACTTGGGGCCTAAATGGTTCTGGGGATGGCTTGCAAGACACTTGCTGACACTGTCTTAAATTTGGCTCAGGCTACCAGGAATTGTTGTGTAGTGGGATTTGAGGGAAAATGCTGGTGGTTTCAGGGAAACTTCCATTACAGATGAGACGTGACCACCCTTTGCAATGCTGTGACAGATGCCAGTGTTGAGGCGTCCTTGCATGGTGTACTTGAGTTGCACAACGGCCTTTTTTCCACCCATAACGTGCAGACACAGCAGAGGCTGAGTGCCTGGGCATGCACTTGCCCTTGGCAAGTAACTCCTGGGGTCAGTGCACTGACATGAGTAGAAAGAGTGACCGGGCCAAACTCATCTGCACCTTAGCAAAGGCTGCAGGCTGCCAGGTGACCTACTTTGGCTTCTGTAAGATAACAGTGCCAGGTCCTTGGAACATCAGGAACACCACCTGCTTCAGCTGAAACTTGCCGAAACTAGTAGTTCTCCATAATCTCAAATCATGTAATGCTTCCTCTATTTTGTGGAAGAATCCCATGTGATTAATGCTTTTTGATCATTTGTGATGGCTACATCCTCTGCTAATTTTGCCCGTCAGGAGCACATTCTTGTCTAAGGAAATGTAGCACAATATGTTCCTCAGTTTAAGGAAATCAAAATCCCATGTTTCTGTGGGACTGAAATTTTGCGTTAACCTCAACAACGTGATGCTGAGGCATTTTTCTGTAGCTGTCTTGGAGCTGTGCCTTCATCAGGTCTTGGTGGATGGACTAGAGTTGCACTTACAAGGTAGAGCTCTTGAGTGAGACCATCCGCTGGTACTTAGTTTTTTTTTCTTGCAAGTGAGTTGACAGGAAAGAGCCTGGATTGCTGTAGTTGAGCCTGACCTGAGATTGGTAAAAGCAGCCATCACTTAAGAAAGCAAATTTCACGACTGTAGTCACCCCTGTTCAACTGGAGCTATGACAGAGGTCAGAACTACTTAGCTTCAATTTCTGAAGCAGAACAGTAACTCTTTCTGGGAGAAAGGCTAATTCCTGGAGATAATGAAGTTCCACTGAGTGCTTGCCTATGGCCAGCTCACACTTCTGACAGACCACTTCCATCAGTGGTATAACAAAGAACTATAGGAAGAATGGCAGAAGACAGTACAGCCAATGATGTGAAGTAACTCGGGTGCTTTTATTTCGGTGGTACATACTCCTCTGGAATGTATCTGTAGCCTCAGCAATATCCAATTTGTAACGAGTCCTTTGCACGTTTTTGGCCAGTAGAGAGAAAAAATCTGTTATGAGCAAGCCACTGTTTTCTTCCTTCTGAGACTTTAATGTGGCATAAAAAAAGAAAGATATAGGAGGGATCCATCTCATAGGCTGTACTGTTAATCCCACGTAGTTTATGTGACCAGTATGTGGCCAGCGTCCTTGAAAACACTCCAGGTGCATTAGTTACGGGAGGTGCCTTGTGGCCTGAAAGGCAAAGGAACATGAAAATTGGCTTGCTTCTTGATGTCTGCTGCTCAACAGTATCCCTCCTGTCATGCACCCCTTTCACTATTACTTAATTTTTGCCTTGTGTGCTCCCTGGTGTCTGTGCTAACTTCTAGAATGGAGGAGAAAATTGAGTTGCGTAACTGGTCGTGTTTTCCATCCATCTTTCTCTGCGCTTTTGCTGCTTTACCTTCAGGGATGCCAACACCAAGGCTGAGAATGACTGGACTTGTACAGTTTTGCCAGTGAATGGGTGTAAATAACAGCTTTGCTCAAGTCAGCAAGTAGTTCCTGATGATCCTAGTTCTTATAAGTGGGTGCCCAACTGGGCTTGATATTTGTGTGCACCTCTCTGTTCCTCAGTATGGGCCATGTCAGGCTTTTATGTTGCTGGATGTGTACAGCTTTGTAATCTTCCCAAATCTTCCCTGAAATGACAGAGCTGTGCCTCCTGTCACATGCTCGTGACAGGATAGTGCATTGGCGTGGCACATGGTGCCCCAAGCCATGCAGTTCAAAACCAGTGGGCACACAGCTGGACCTAGCTCCATTCGCTGACAGCTCATGGAATTCATAGCACATCAGTAGCCAGGAAGCTCCTGAGTGCGTAGGAGGCTGACCGCGGTTACGCAGCTATCCTGTTTTGTTTCCCCGCTATCCGGGGCTGAAGAACTTGGAAGTGGATGCTGGCAGAAGTGAAACCTTCTCACAAGACTCTTGCTCTGTGCTTGGAGAGCTAAAGTCACGTTGTGAAGTCTAAATCCGTAGTGGAATCTGATGATGTTGATTTAAGGGGTCCAAGAACCATGGTAGAAGTACATTTTAAAAATAAAAATATAAGGTGTTGACTAGTCGAGAACTGTTGAGACACTAGTGGAGTCTTTTAAGCAAGTGCTTTCAATTTGTATTTGGATGTTTGTCTGTCCTCTTCTGTTTCAAAGCCAGTAGTATCTTGTAGTTGGAATTTTGCCCAAAAGCGTTCAGAAATTACTGTTTGAAGGCTGGTAGAAGGGAATCAAGAGGCAGAGGACTTTGTGGTGTGACTAAGTAGGGGCTGAAGAACTGGCAGCAGCGCAAATTTGCCATTTCTGCTCAAGACGGGTTTCTGAATAGGTGGCAGAGACTGGAAAATCCACGTGCAGTTTCTCATGGAGATGAGGAGCAGGCTTGGGGTCAAGTGGTAGCTGAGTGCCCAGCCTCCCTTCATAAAACTGGAGTTTTCAAGCTCTCGACTTGTCACTAAATTGCCTTTTCCCACCACATCTCTTCTGTGCAGCAGAAGGTCCTTGGTGGGCAGCAGTGGTAGGAATATGACCAGTGTTTGCTCCGGTTTGTTCTTGTGTTGCTTTTTGTAGTACATTTTGCTGATGATGCTCACTCTTTTATTAGTTTTCTATAGCATTCACAGGAATAAGCTGTAAATGTCATACGGCTCCTGAACTACACTTAAACAGCTACACATGGGTTCAAGATGAGAAATTAGGTTTCCAATCCAGACTTTCCCAAAATAGGAGGAATGTGGGTTGTGTTCCGTCTAGCGTTTTTGTTTTGGATAGGAGGCTTTTGGTTAATGTCAGTCTTGGAGGAGGGGAAAGCTGTCAGATGCCATAGGACCCCAAATGCACTTTGTAGAGTGGCTACAGCCAAAGACACTGGAGCGTCGAGTTTCTGCTGAATTAGTGGGCAACTTCTTAATCATGCGATGGCAGCATCAGGGTTTCCTGGCACAAAAATGGAGAGTAAGCAAAAATTAGTGTGTCCCAATAAGAATGTGCAGAAACTAGTAATGTTTCCTAAGGTGCATGCAGCTATCAAAAAGTGAACTTGTGGCTGTCTTTCTGCTTTCGGCCTCCAAATCCCTACTCAAAACCTGGCTTTGCTTTGGAGTTTTAGGGATACAAACATCCTCCTCCCCAGCAACTCCTTCCTTCTGCTTTTTGCAGGATTTCTGCTAATTTAGCCCATAGTAATCCACCTTGAACAGCATCATGGATTTGATGCCTTCCTGTGGAATATGGCAACAGACTTGCTCGTGTCCTAAGTCGCCCAGGTAGACTGAACAGCCTGATGGCTCTTTGGGCAGGAGCAGTTCACGTACCAATCAGGTCTCCCGGTAGTAAAGGGAAGTAGCCCTTTCTCCCTGAAGCTGAGTGATCTGAAGTGTATCCGCTCGTGGACAGGAGCTTACTGTGAAGTGATTTCTTTTACTTTGGCGTGTAACTAAACCGTCGTGGAAAATCCAGGCATTTCTACTGATGGCTCTGGCATGCTGAGAGAGAAATTCTTGGAGCTCAGGATCTTCCTCTTCCTCCCTCTCATCTTCAAAGCCTGCAAAACTAAAAACAAACCTGAACTGTGAGTGGGATAGGCATTATTGCTGGCTTCCCTCCTGTAACTAGGATATATAGTATTCTGAAAACAAAATAGAGCTATTCCTTCCCCCATCCATGCCATATGGGCATGAATGTTTGACATAATGGCTTCTGGCTGAAATGTCCCTTGTAAGAGAAGCTGGGCTCAAGCTGTTCTTCCACAATGCCCTTTTCAGAGCTCCCCAGAAAAGGGTGAGTTGCTGTGTGCTGACAGGCCTCCTCGCAGCGGCATCTCTGAACCCAGGGAGTGAATGGGCAGTACTTCAGCTGGATGGCCTGCTCGCAACAAGCATTGCTCGAGCAGCAACCTCCCGCCTCCAGCCTTGCAGGGGCTGTGGTTATGCTGTTAGACTACACAGCCAGAGAAAAATCAAGATCCTAATGGAAAACTTCTTGGAAGACTGAAACTACTTCTGCACATCTGTCCTCCTCTGGAAAAGGTACTACGTGCTGAAGTTATAAAATATTGTCGGAGGGAAAGTGCTCTCTGCTCTCCAAAGATCCAAGAGCATCTAAGTGAACGTACATGGGTCAGTGGCGAATCACAGGGTTTGAAGAGCCAAATACCATATTCTCCAACTACGCAGAGAACACGAGCACGACTTTGCCAAAGACAGTAAGTTGATACTTACTGGCCAGGAGTTGATATCGCTGCTCAGCCTCATCTAATTTCACATTAATGTGAAAAGCAAAGATTTGCTCAGGCTCAGTGTGACTGGCCTCACAGAATGAAGTGGCACATGAAGATGTTTAATATAGCGTACGACTTTCTGTAGTCCAGGTTTCTATGCACTTCCAATTAATTTATTATTAGATGTGATGTACCCATTTGTAATCCCCCTCTGTTCATATTTAAAATTTGATTGTATTGTTAAATCACTGAGAATGTCAGGGGTTTTGGGGAGGGTTTTTGTGCTGACTAGCCTAGCTTTGATGTACTTGCCAAACATCTGTGTGCTTTCTATATATTTTCCCCTTGCCTTCAGAAAAAGGATGGTTGCGTTTATTTGTGGATGAAATACTTTGCTAGGAATGGCTGTAAATCTGAAGAGCTGAAAATTGTCAAGTGAACTCACAGACAATAGTAACGGAATAAGGAATTAAACCTGGTATGCAGTCTGGAAAAATTAAAATCCTCGAGAATCTTTTTTTTTTTTTCCCCATTGGCATGGGGCTATCTAGAAATTGGAAATCCAACAAAGCTTCTGGTTTGGAAACTTGAAACCGCTGCAAAGTGTGAACATTGAGGTGAGACTAGCACAAGGAGGACTGGAAGGTGCTGGAGTTCGTGTTGGCCCAGGCTGTGCTGCATGGGCAAGAGCTCGCTGCTGGTAGAGATGTCTGTTCTCTTCCTAAATATTCTGGTGCCTTGTCAAATAACCTCTGATTTATGTGAGCAGTGATGTTACTAATACTGATGTTCAATGGGATATTCATGTTGTACAGTTGAAAGTTTTACTGCTAAATCCATGAAAAACCCATGGCATATAAACCAAATGAGAGCCTGGTACACTTGGTTTGATTTTGGCCCTTAAACTCTTGATTCAATCTAAATTTTAATACTTTCTTGATGGGACAGTTATAAAGTGGCTAAAAGAGTGCTGATGTTTAATGAAATGGATAATAAGGAAACTCAATATCCTATTTTTTTTTATTTTCTCATTAAATAATGCCATCACTGTAATGGCAGTTTCTCATATTTCTGTTGGCTTCTAAAAATATTTTTCAAAAAGAAATTTAAAACCACAAAAACACTATGAGAAATGGGGCTATTTGCAGCCCTGTGTCTCTGGAGGATACAAACTCTCTGGAGAGGTACTGTCTGGCATGGCAACAGCTTGATTCCAGATGCACGATATGATTGAAGTATTGGACTTTGAGGTAGGAGCTTGACTTGGACATCCAGTTGTATCTGTCGATCCGAGTAGACTGCTCAAGATGCTTGTGACGCTGATGACCAAGGGCTGCCTTTGCTTGCAGCTGGCTTTCTCTAAATCCAGCCTCCCATTGAGCACTTCATTGTGATTCAGAGTAAGGATGGTTTTGGCATGTTTTCCACGTTGGGATTTAGATAATCTGAGTGAGAATATCAACCCTTCAGGGATGTTTTCACAAGTCTCATTCCCAGGGATCTCCATCTGCCAGTTTGGGGAGCTGCTGGAAGTGCTGTATCAGTGCTCCAGAGATGAGCGTCACTGGTGCCTGCAGCACTGCTCAACAAGCATCTGCTCAGCCAAGGAATGTGCCCTTAATATAGCCGGGGTGCCGCAGATGTATTTCATGTATCGGTACAAAGAAGAGCTGTCTAATCTGCCGTGAGTCTCTCCAGCCACGCGTGTGTTTGGCTTGGATGCCGTCACCCCTGCTCTCAGAGCCGGAGTGTGTGTTGGCAGCAGGGAATCGTTGTCGCAGAGTAATTCCGAGCACAGAGGAGTCAAACCAAAGTTCATTTTGTTCTTTTTCTTCAAACTTACAGCTTGCTGGAGCAGGCAGGGGGTGCGTCAGTCGCTTTTCTTTTTGGGGTTTTTTTTCAATCAATACCTCATCTCTGTTGTAAGAAGTCTTTTGCTATATCTGAGTGAAATGTCATGCTCCAGAGACTTCTGGCTCTGGTTAAAGACAGGCATCTTGCTTGTGAAGCAGGGCTTTCTATTGATCTCATTTTAAATGGTATAGAAGGCAAAGAAACAATGATCTGGAGTCACACTTTGCTTACTCTTTTGCGTATTTATTTCTGCTTTAAAAATAATAAAAATTGCTGAAGTAGTCTGCCCTAGCAATGCTTCTCAGAAGCTGAAGACCAAAAATAGTCTTAACAGCCAGTGCAGCAATTAACTGTGCAGCTATGAGATGTATACCCTAAGGTCTGCTAGCAGTGCTTGAAGGCAAGGGCGTTCTGTATCCTTTATTCTTGACTTCTGTTGCTGCTTGCTGACTTTGCAACTGGATGGGATTACCAGCATTTCGCTGAAGAAAGATGAGAAATCCCCTGAACTCCAATCTGAAACCAGTCCCTGACCGTAGCCCAATGTTTATGGGCTATATTAATAAGCTATATTTTAAATTTCTTTATGTATTTGGGCTGGAAGTGGGTTTAGTAACTTCTTCCTCAGTCATAAAGACTTCGTCTCATTTTATTTATTTATATATTTTTTAGGCTCTCCTTGCTATGTGCCGCTTGCACACCCTTGTTTAGTTTGGAGAGGAAGGAAATGCAGCATTCTTTCTTCACTGTATTGAAACCTTTGTAGCTAATTTCTAGGACCTCATCTGGAGGAACAGCTCTGCTTTGCTGGCTCTGGCTCAGGATTTGAAAACTGAGCTGCAAATAAATAAGCATAGGCTCATCCAAAGGCCTGGGACATAGTTGGAAGGAAAAAGCGAGGGAGGCTGGAAGTGACAGTGCAAATCTGTGATGAGTTAAATGCCTAACGGCACCACAGTGCAGGCATGGCCCTCAGCAAAGGAACAAGTGGCTCCTCGCAGATGGGCTTTTTATCTCTTAAAGATGTTGCTTGCTCCTTGGCTCTGCTCCTCAGCTGAGCAAAGTGCTTAAGCCTACACTTGACTAGAAGATGCGTTTTGGGGGCATTTCACTGCTAAATACCTTTACTGAATAGGAGATAACAGCCTACTCAGATAATCCAGGTCCAAAAAAGTTTCCTGTTTTTATAAATAAGTAAACTGCGGTGTCAACCTTTTTGCAGTTGTAAAAATGGAGGTTGAAATGGTGTGAAAGAGGAGTAACTCTGTTCTATTGTGGTGGGGGGGAAGCAGTGCTGGCAAGGACCAGAGCTACCTCTGGGCAGAAGACGGGCCAGAAATGAAGTGACAGCCTCTGCTTGGAGATAGTTTCAGCTTCCTCTGATTCCCATGTTGCAGGGGGATGCCCTGCGGATGGAGGGGCAAAAGCGGTAAGAAGGTGAAGTCAACTGGTTAATGGTTTTGCCCACCCTATTTTCTGTGGAAAAAAGATGCTGGGTAGAAAAGGGGTGTGGGGCATCTCCTGCGGGAAGGAGCAGGGGGAGAGACAGCTCCTGGAAGTAAGTCTTAGCCACATCATGTAAGTCACGTCAGCAATGTGTCAAATGTCGTACTGAGCTCTAAGGTTACTGTAATGAGTATGATCTTCTCCTTAGAGATCAGGACATAAAAGAAACAAACGTGACCAAAATTGACTAATTGCTGCTTGCAGTGGGAAGGTACTCTTGAGATCCCTTCCCTCTGTCACACCTCATTCATAGTATCCAAGTAGAAGCAGATCACATCCACTCATAGAGTTAGATATTCTCAGGCTTTAGGAGAATATGAAAATACAGATTTGCATTTTGCTCAAACTAGAAAACAGGTCATGAAGTCAAACTGTACTCTGATATTTCAGTGGTTGTGATTCTCGTGGCTTTGGCTTAGTTAATCTGACCTCACTTGCTGATGTGACAGGCTGACAGAAATATCTGAGACTTTGGATCATCCTTGAGGTTTTTCTGGGACTCCTGGAAGGTGTTGCTAAGGTAACTGCAGAAGCTGAAGTGACAGGGAAAAATTGGAAAAACAAAATTAAACTCTAATTAGACAAATGCTGCAAGGTTGCATCTTTCCACCTTCCTGTCACCTAAATCTTCAGTAAGCATCAGGTTAGGTGTCTATATGGTAAGTCCTTGAATACTGGTGGCTGGTACCTGTGTTTCTGGAATAGCCTGCATACTGTAACTTCAGCTATGGAAAAAGCCATGTTCCCCAGAGTGAGTACTCTGATAAGGTTACTAGGCACAGCATTGGTGAGCCAGGTGTTGTGGCGTTAATGGCCTGTGAGATGCAAGAGGGCAGACCAGATATTGAATCTCCTTTGACTCTTCATTTCCTTAAGCTTCAAATGTGGACTGGCAAGTAGGGCTATAGCTTAAAGTTGAGATAGTGCATGCTGGCAGATGACCAACAAATCTAACCCTTTGTATGACAGAGAATTAAACCCTTAATTTTAGCACCATGTAAAGCTGACTTCCACATTTTGTTGAATCAGTTCCTATTATTGTTTGGCATCTGGATGGACTTGTTCATTAGCAGGGCAAATTGGAAGACTTTTTAAGAAATGAAATTAACAAGTTCATACTGTGTAATCAGTACCAACTAATAATTAACATGAACTACCACAAGTATGATGTGGGGCCATTCCCAAAATGAGCACATCAAAAAGCCTGTTTCGTGCTCCCAGCCTAGACTATAGGTGTTGGTACCAGGCAATCCTACTGACTTATATTAGCAACTGGTGGCAAATAGGTCAGTCAAAGAAAGCATCATCACCATGAAAAAGGCTTGTAAGCACGAAAGAGTTGTGCTATATTTTATCATGGGATTGAGGAACACCAGGAGGCAGTTTTGAAACTTCAGGAGGTGTTGGTTACTAGCCACAAGATCGACCAAGAAATTCATCAAGGGACTGGTGTGCCTTGGAGGTGGCTCTCCTCACACCTGGTGTTGAGGGTCTCTGTTTAAGTTAGAAGGGGATTTGGAAGTGATCTTTATCCTTCCCAAAAATGCGTGGTCTTGGTTGCCTTCTGCAGGCTGCATTGCATGATGTTTTGCTGAGCTGGAGTCTGAGAATTTGGTGTGTATGTGTGTGTTGAAGAGCCCATGCAAAAAAGGGAGGGGAGTAGATCTGTCTGAAATGCAATGGGAAATCTTCTTCCCCAGTAGGGATTTAGCAGCTACAGGAGTATGGACTTTCTACCCAGGCTGGGTTCTCTCCACTCTGTAATCTTTGCTTGCAGCTCTTGGGAGGCAAGCATGCCATGGAAGCTTCAATTCATTAGTCATCCCAGTCTTGTTCAACTTACCAGTGGCCTAGATGAAGGGACAGAGTGTACCCTCAGCAAGTTTGCTGATGACACAAAACTGGGAGGGGTGGCTGATACTCCGGAAGGCTGTGCTGCCATTCGGTGAGACACAGACAGGCTGGAGAGCTGAGTAGAGACGAACCTCATGAAGTTCAACAAGGGCAAGTGCAGGGTCCTGCACCTGGGAAGGAACAACCCCATGCATCAGTACAGGCTCAGGGCTGATCTGCTGGGAAGCAGCTTTGCAGAGAGGGGCCTGGGAGTGCTGGGGGGTGACAAGTTAACTGTGAGCCAGCAGGGTCGAACCGAGGTGTCTCCGTTCCCTTAGCCAGGAGTATTGTGGTTTGGAAGGATCCCGTAAAAGCAGGTCAGTTAACCGTGAGCTCGGCCAATGGGATCCTGGGGTGTATTAAGAAGAGTGTGGTCAGCAGATCGAGGGAGGTTCTCCTTCCCCTCTACTCTGCCCTAGTGAGGCCCCATCTGCAGTACTGTGTCCAGTTCTGGGGTCCCCAGTTCAAGAAAGATGAAGAGCTACTGGAGAGAGTCCAGCGGAGGGCTACAAGGATGGTGAGGGGACTGGAGCATCTGTCCTACGAGGAGAGGCTGAGGGAGCTGGGCTTGTTCAGCCTGAAGAAGAGAAGGCTGCGAGGGGACCTTGTAAATGCTTACAAATATCTGAAGGATGGGTGTCAGGAGGATGGGGCCAAGCTCTTTTCAGTGGTGTCCAGTGACAGGACAAGGGGCAATGGGCACAAACTGAAGCACAGGAAGTTCCGTCTGAACATGAGGAAGAACTTCTTCCCTCTGAGGGTG
>Ga0065711_1003540_pt1 | contig 37190 bp, 51 predicted proteins | sample Hoacrofraction12_FD_59098 | JGI IMG/M metagenome (GOLD analysis project Ga0065711, IMG submission 59098) | Hoatzin crop microbial communities from Cojedes, Venezuela - Epithelial fraction 12 v2 (version 2) | ecosystem: Host-associated > Birds > Digestive system > Esophagus > Crop | place...
GAAATTATAAATCATGTTTTGACCACGAAAAGCACTCCGCAACATACCGCCCGTTGTTTTGGCTGACTAACGATGACAGAGCCGATTATGAACGGTTATTCGGAGTGACACACAGCAGATGTTATACGGAATACGGCTTTAAGCGTACAGGTTGTGCTTGCTGTCCGTATGGCGGCAAATCGACATTTCACGAGTTGGAGGTTTGCAAAGTAAAAGAGCCGAATTTATACAAGGCGGCTATGTATGTATTCGGTGAGAGTTACGAATACACAAGAAAATACTATGAGTTTAGGGAACAACTGAAGAAAAAGCAGAAAGAGGAACAATCAAACAATGATTAAAGCTGACAACGGCGAATACACATTTAAGGGTGAAACGAAGGAACTACACAGAGAGATAGTCAGTATGTTGCTGTTTTACCGACATAACTTAATAAAAGGCGGTTATCCTTCACAGCTTGCAAAAGAGGAAATCACAGCAATATATGACGAAACAATGAGCTATATAGAATTTTTAGAGAGGAGGAAACAATGAGCGAGATTGCATGGAAAGACGGCACGATACACAAGGGAAACGCTGACAAGGTTTACAAGGAAATATCGAGCCTCGGTGAGAGTTACACAGCGGATGACATAGTTAATTATGCAAAGGAACATCCCGACAGCGAGTTATACAAGGAATTTGAATGGGATGATGAAAAAGCGGCGGCATCGTGGAGGAAGCAGCAGGCAAGATTTATCGTTTGCCATCTTGTTGTAAAGGAAACGGCAAAGGATGACGAGCAGCCGACAGAGTACCGCATTATTCAGAGAGGCGAAAATGCGTATATGCCCGTAAAGATGATATTCAGAAACGATGACGAGTACAACAGCCTTCTGAATAGAGCAAAAACCGAGTTAATGGCATTTCAGAAGAGATACAAGGAGATAGCCGAGCTTGAATTAGTGCTTGATGTTATAGACGAATTTTTAGCGGATATATAAAAGGGGAAATCGCATCCGTGATGGAGTGTTGAATAAACACTAAGCACAGAAACCTAACGCTTATTAAAGGATACAACAGGACAGGACAGGGCAAGTATAGGACAGCTTACTATAATTCAGCATTCCCTCACGGGTGCGAAAACCCGATAGCACAGCAACATAAAATGACAATAAAGGAAAGCGAGATATAAGAAAAGAAAGCAAAGGATAAAATAACACAACACATTACAAGCCTCAAATAAGGGCATTAAAGCCCTACTTCACCTTAACAGAGGACATGAACGGACAAAACAACGAAGTACATTACATGACTTTAATGCTTTTATCTGAGGTTTGTAAAAAAACTGAGTGCAGTGACCGACAAAATCGGATAGTAGATTACAGTAAATAACAAAGCAGAACAACATAAAACATCGTACCTCTTAAAAGGTGCTGAAGGCACAAAAATAGGATATTTTAAATCACTAAAGTACAGAACAGGACGCGATATCTTAAAACATTTCAGCACTTTTCAAGGGGTGCGAGAAGCCCCGAAAACAAAACACTACAAGATAAAACTCTTAACTAAAAGATTAAACAAAACATCATACTCTCTGAGAGGTGTTGAAACCTCGAAGCAAAGCGAAGGACACTAAAGGACAATATAACATTTTATAACAGAGCGCATTTCAGCATCTCTCAGGGAGTATGAAGCCCTAAAAGCAAAGAACAGAACACCTTAAAACACTAAAGCAACAAACAGCAAATTACAGAGTAGAAACACAGATGATGTGTTTCTCATACGGCACAACACGAAACATAAAGCAGAAAAGTGACGAGTGGCAATCGCTGAGTAGCTAAACCGGAAAAGGCATCAGCCCACAACGAGCATGAGCATCTATATCACAAAATAAGACCGCGTTGTGCTGTCTGAGGAACATATCCTCATAAATCCCAAACAACATATTAAATTTTAAGGAGGTAATGAACAATGGGAAAGACAACAGAAAAGACAATCGAGATTAAGGCTATCAAGCCGGCAATCGTAACGGTGACAATCGAGGGAACAACTGATTTAATCCTGAACAAAATGAACGATGTTACCGCCAGACAGCTTATTGATGTGAGGAAGGATAAGGCAAAGAGCACAGAGAAGCCGAATGAGTGGGAAGCAATCATCACGAGTATTCATTGGTTTAACGGCAAGCCGACAGATTTTAGCGAGGAAGGACTGAAGGACGCACTCACGAATAACAAGCCGTGTATAACGGCATTCGGACTAAAGAAGGCTATGGCTGATACGGTTGTAAGAAACGAAATCGCGACGTATTCAACAAAGTTTAATGCAAGCGTGAACATCATTTCAAAGGGTGGTGTGATACCGATAACATTTGCAGAGCACTACATAGACGAGAAGTTAATGTCACCGAAGAAGGGTGCGCCCGTACTCGTACACCTTAACCGTTTTACAGGATGGAAGGCTGAAGTTGAATTTCAGATTATGGAGAATGTTTACTCGGTCGAGCAGATTGTAAATATCCTTAATCTTTGCGGTTTTGGTTGTGGCATCGGCTCGGGTAGAAGCTCGGGTTATGGGCGTTTCTCGGTAACAGATGTTAAGTAGGTTTGACCTACACAAATGAGATAAAACCCCCTCCGCCTCGGTATGTGCTGAGATGCACAGAGTAGTAGTAATAGTAGTTGGCAGCTCGGAACAGACGAGCAACTAAAGTACGAGATAGGGCAGCATGATATAACGCAAAATATTAAAGAATAGCTAACTATAAAACAACACATTTCAGCATATATCAAAGCGGAGGGGAACTTGAAGGAAGGAGAGAAAATGGCAACAAACGAAGTAGCAACAACAAACAATAATGAACTGTCATTTAGTGACAAGCTGAGTACAGAACTTGTAAAGAGCGGAGCGGTGTTTGCTGACGAATCGGCAAAGAAAAGGTTTGTTACAAACGCATTAGCACTTCTTAATGGCAACGAAACATTGTCATCGTTTGCAAGGACAAACGGAACATCTCAGATAATGGGTGGGCTTATTCAGGGAGCACAGCTTAACCTCGATTTTATGAATCGGGAGGCTTATTTAGTGCCTTATGGTAAGAAACTCGATTTTATGATATCGCCGAAGGGCGCAGTAAAACTTGCAAAATCAAAATCCGTAAGACCGATTAGAGAGATTTATTCAAAGATTGTTCGTGAAGGTGATTTTTTTGAACTTACAGATGAGGGCGGTGTGCAGAGCTACACATTTAAGCCGAAGCCGTTTAATAACGCAGAGGTTATCGGAGTTTTCGCTGTGGCAATCTTTGAGGACGGCGGTTTGCTTCTCGAAATGATGAACAAAGACGATTTAGACGCTTGCAGAAACGCAAGCAAGGCAAGTAACAGCCCCGCGTGGAAGAACTTTACAACGGAAATGTATCGCAAGTGTGCAATACATAGGTTGTGCAAGAATATATCCCTTGATTTATCGGAGAGCGAGTATAACGCAATGATGAGTGGCATTGAAATCGCAACCGAGCCTTCCGAAATCAGGGATAACGAGATTGAGGGCGAGGCAAATACGGTTGATTTTGTGGAGGATGAAGAGTAGTGCCTGATGAGTATAGACAAATGACCTTGTTCGACTTCCTGATAGTTGAGCAGAATCACAACTACAAGATTAAAAAGCCTGTAAGACTGATTGAGCTATTTGCCGGAATCGGAGCACAAGCAAAGGCATTGGAACGGCTCGGAGTTGATTATGAGCCGTGGGTGGTGTGTGAGTTTGATAAATACGCTATCGAAAGCTATAACGCAGTACACGGTACGAATTTTGAAACATCCGATATATGCAAACTTCACGGCTCGGATTTGAGGATAGCTGACAAAGAACATTTTACTTACTTACTTACTTACTCCTTCCCATGCACGGATTTATCCGTTGCGGGCAGACAAGCCGGAATGAGCAAAGGAAGCGGCACACGTTCAGGCTTGTTATGGGAAGTAGAACGGCTATTGAATGAAACAGAGGAACTTCCTGATGTATTGCTTATGGAAAATGTCAAGCAAGTTATCGGCAAGAAAAACAAGGATGATTTTGATTTATGGTGCGACTTTTTAACGAACAAAGGTTATAGGAATTTTCTGCAAGTGATGAATGCAGCCGATTATGGTGTGCCACAGCACAGAGAAAGAGCCTTTATGGTGTCAATACTTGGAGATTATGAGTACACATTCCCCAAACCTATCGAACTAACAAAGACTGTTGAGGATGTGCTGATTGATGAGGTTGACAGCAAGTATTATGTAAAAACCGATAAAGCAAAACAGCTTATAGAACGGCTGATAGATAGCGGAGCAATACACGAAACAAAACCGATTATCGTACCAAAGGGCATTTTAGAAACTGACGCTGAAAAGGATGATAAGGGGGGGGAGATACACAGTTGATGGAAGTATCAACGAGCCGAAACAACGGGATGTATCAAACTGTATCAAAGCAAGATATGACAACGGAGTTTCAAACATTCGGTCAGAGGGGTGTATGGTCGTTGAACAGAAATCAGATTGACAAACCTATACAAGTGGCAAATTGTTTGAACTCCTCAGATTATAGAGGACTTAACAGAAATCAAAATCAAAATGGAATCATTGAGAAAAAATAAACCGTGGCAAGTGGGCGGCATAGGCAATCAAAATGAATTTGGCAAGCAATACCGACAAGGAAACAGAGTTTATAACGGTTGTGGTGTATCGCCAACACTTACAGCTCAGCCCCTCGGAAATATGGGGGGTACACAGCTTTATTCTTGATAAAGGTGAACAATGGAAAAGAAAAGGAATGAGCCGTGCTTCCTCGGAAATGTTATCAACGAAAGTTTCAAGGGGGGGTATTCAGGGGCGGTGTATCACTCAAAAAATGTAAGTTGCACACTCAAAGCAAGAGATTATAAAGGGGCGGTTATGGTGCTTATAAAGGTTAAGGACAATGGCAGAAAAGAAGATTAAAAACCTCGGCTATATCGGTGTGGGGGGGCAGAAAGGCTATGTGTTTGACATAAGCGGTGTGATACCAACTATCCCGGCTACAACCTATAAGGACGCTCAAAAGATACTCATTGAGGTTAGAAATGATAAACAAGCAGCCGATAATTCTCGGACGGTTAGAGGACGGGAGCGGAGAAAATGACAGAGTAATTTCAAGCAAAGGAACATTTATCACAGTGAAAGCAACGGCACACAAAAACCTATCAAAAGTGATTGTCAATATTCGGGGGTGTACCTCGGAACATCCCGAGCATTCTTCAAAAAGCCCTTGCCGAGATTGTCAAGAACATTAAAGGCAAATTCACACGATGCAGGTATTTTTATGGAAGTCAGGGAAATTGGAAACATAGTCGATACGGGTAATTGGAACAGCCCACAGCGAGGCAGGATATACGATGTAGGGGGGTATCGCCCACATTGAACTGTATGCAAGGCGGTGGACTTGAGCCGAAGATACTTAAAGAGGGTGATGAAATGGCAAGTGATGAAGATATAGGAGCGGTTCGAGGTTATGCAATCCGCAAGCTAACACCGAAAGAATATTGGCGGCTTATGGATTTTGACGATGAGGACTTTGACCGAGCCGAACAAGTAAACAGCAATACACAGCTATATAAACAAGCCGGAAACTCAATCGTTGTTAATTGTTTGGTGGCAATATTCGGACAGATGTTCGAGGGCAAAGAGGATAGTTACAAAGACATAGACGGAAAACATTTTAAGCATTGAGTAAGGGAAAAGGGAGGTGATTATATGCTCTTGAGAGTGATAGGAAGTGGTAGCACGGGCAACTGTTACATATTAGACAACGGCAACGAGGCATTATTGCTTGACCTCGGATGTAAGCCTGATGAAGTAAAGAAGGCACTTGATTTTAACATCTCAAAGGTTGTTGGAGCGGTGGTATCTCACGGGCACACAGACCATGCAAAGTATATCAAGGGCTTTGAGAAAATGGGTATCGAGGTTTTCTGTCCGTGGAAATCAGACAAGCCGAAGCGAAAAAAATACCTCGGAAACTTCACGATAAAGATTTTTGACCTTGTGCATAGCGTGACAAATTACGGCTTTTTAATAGAGCATAATGACCTCGGACGGATGTTATACATAACCGATACGGAGTATGTAAAGTATCGTTTTCACAACATAAACACCTTTTTAATCGAGGCGAACTACAAAGATGACTATGTGGAGCACACCGAGGGCAACTATGAGCACGTTATGAGAGGACACATGAACATAGAAACAACAAGTGCCTTCTTAAATGTCAACAGAGATATATCAACAAAGTACATCATACTCTGTCACTTATCAGCGACACACGGCAACGCAACCGAGTTTAAGCAGCGGATTAAGGACGAGCAAGCCGGATGTATTGTCGAGGTTGCAGAAAAAGGGCTGAGTATGGATATAAGCAAAATACCATTTATGTAAAGGAGAGTTAAACGATGGCTTTATGGTTTAAGGATAACAAGCTGACTGTATGGAAGGTTATCAGACCTGATGATGAACACAAGCCGATACAGTTGCAAGTATCAACAAGTAGTAAGAACAAAGTAACAGGAGAGTGGAGTACGGATTTTAGCGGATACGTTGCGGTGAGGGGTAAAGCCCTTGATATGGTTACGGCTCTTGAAGCCGAACTGTCGCAGAACGGCAAAAAGGGTGTGCGGATAGTTGCTGACGGAAATGTGACAACATTCTACTCTGAGAAGAATAAGGCAACATACACAAATTATATGATTTACGCAATGAATTTTGTCAATGCTCCGAGTGCATCCGCTGACGGCTTTATGGATATACCCGAGGGATTAGAGAGCGACATACCATTTAAGTAAAACATAGCCCCTACAAGCCGTTTTAAGCCGATTAAAACCGCAAAGGTATAAATCATCGTAAAAGTGATTAGAGGGGCGAGAAACGGCAGATAGAGGGGCAGAAAGGAGCAATAATGAATGAATTATTAAGCAAGTGCCCTTTTTGTGGGCAGACAGCAACTTTAACAAGGACAATAAAGACCGATATATGGAACGGTGATGAGCAGTCAAGCACATTTTCTATAAGGTGTACTGGGTGCGGTTGCGAAACGGAGTCATCGGTTGACAGTCAGGAAACAATCGATAAGTGGAACAGAAGAACTCCCGATGAATCCGTAATTGGTGAGATTCGCAAGTATTCAATAGACGGTGCGGATGATTCAACTTTCACACACTATGTACCTGTTGCGCACGGCGAAGAGCTGCATTTTTATGATAACTCCCCCGAGCAGGCAGCAAGCGATCTAACCGAGTTTTTTATTCGTGAAAGAATCGATAAGCAGAGGCAGGCAACTTTAGATTAGAGGTGCAAATGGACGAGTATTTTAAGTTTAAGTTAATTGATGAGATAGCCGGATATGTTGTCATAGCGGTTATCGGTATTGCCCTTATCGGATTAGCGGTTGCTGAGAAGATTAAGGACGCAAGACGGAAAAGGAGAGCTAATGAATCAAAGAAATGATACTTGTTATATCTGTGGGAATAAGCCTGTTGAATATCATCATTTATTCCCGCAAGTTTATCAATCAAACAACGATGTCATCCCTTTATGCCACACTTGCCACAAACTTATACATTTAGGCACGGGCAATAAGAACAGCACAAGTGAACTCACAAAAATTGGAATAAGAAGAGCTGCAACAAGAGTTATCTATACGATAGTTTGCGATGATTTAGTAAGGAGAACGAATGATAATACTTGAAGATACCCGACAGCAGACGGGCAAGCACGATGCGAAGCACGATTATTTTGAAAAACACGGCATCGAGATAAGGCGAACAAAACTGTATGTAGGTGACTATACGCTCCCGACAAATCAAAGCGTTTGCGTTGACACAAAAAAAGATATTCAGGAGCTTGTGTCAGACCTGATAACAGACCATAAGCGTTTCAGGGAAGAACTTATAAAGGCACAAGAGAGCGGAATACAACTGTTTATTCTTGTGGAGAACAAAGGCGGTTTAATCAGACCGACAAAGGATGTTTATAACAAGACTATCCGCAACCTTGACGAGCTGCACAGTTGGAAAAACCCGAGGTTGTTTATCCGCAAGGGTGGTAAACAGTTATACCCGAAGGCAACAAAGGGCATCCAGCTTCAGAAAATGTGCTACACGATGCAACAAAAATACGGCGTGCGGTTTATGTTTTGTGCGCCGGAAGAGAGCGGGCAGAGAATAATCGAACTTTTAACAAATGATGTAATTGAAGCAACGAACAACGATTGGTGCGAGTTTAAGTGGAAGGACAATGACAATGCGAAAAGATAGAGTGCTGACTGATGATGAGATAGTCGCAAAGTATAAACGAGATGCGATGAACGGACAGCCTGAACGATTATCAATACAAATAATGGCTGAGTTATGCGGCGGCTCTGCCAAAGAAATTATTGAGATACTCCGTAATCGCGGTATTGAGGTAGGCAATGTAGGACACAGAGGCAGACCAGCTAAATACTCCGAACTTACAAAGACAAGAGCACATCAGTTGTATGATAGGGGGTATAACGCGCATGAAATCGAAACGGAGATGAATTTATCAAGGGGGGTTGTGCGTCAATGGGTAAAGCGCGGACACTGGCACGCCACAAGACCTCCAAAGAAGAAACAATGAGGACAGAGGACATGAAACGAACTATGGCAATAGTATTTTTTATCGGAATGATAATAGCCTTTATAGGCGTTATATGCGTCCTGAAAGTACATAGGGCGTATGAATCTAAACTAAACGCATTAAACACCGAATATGAGGCACAGAAGGGCGATATCGAGTATCTGAGGGCGTCCCTCGGTGATGCGTATTCTGAAATAAACCACCTGAAAGACGAAACATACGAACAGCAAACAGAGATAGACTTGTTAACACACAAACTATCTGATGCGGAGCAAGAATTGTTAGAAGTGACTGAGGCTGAATACGTCACGGCATCCGAACTCGAGGAAGTGACAAACGCAACCGAGGAACTAATCAGCAACATACCACAAATGACATATCAGGGCGAGTATAAACTAACGGGATATGTGGCAACGGGCAATCCGTGCGCTAACGGCAACTATCCGACAGTGGGATATACGGTTGCAAGTAATTATTTTCCACTTGGCACAAAGCTATATATCGCCGGATTAGGTGTGCGAGTTGTTGAGGATAGAGGCGGGATGAGTAACGATGTTATAGACGTATTTATGAGTAGTGAGAGCGAGTGTTATGCAATTACAGGTAGCAGAAAGGTATGGGTGATTAAATGAGCGGAGGCAAATGGGATTATCGCGACAGCGGTGCGTGTGATGAAATCTTTGATATGTACCCTGATTACGGTAAAAGGGGGCATAGCCTTGCGAAGAAGGCACGCGAGAGAAATCCGTTTAAGGACGAAGATATATCAGAGCTTGTATGGGATGTGTTCTGCTTAATACATTCTGCCGATTATTGTTTCAGCGGTGATACGGGAGAAGAAGATTACGAAACTGATGTTGACTATTTCAAAAACAAGTGGCTGAGAGGTGAAAAGAAATGAACGCAATAGACATAGCAACAAATGAGCCTTCCGATTATGATTTTTTTATTCAGTTTGCAAAAGCTCGGCGTGTATTAGCGGTGAACAGGCTTGATGACTTTGATACACGGTTAAGCGGTGTTTTGATTGATTATTTTCCACACAAGACTCTGAGGGAGATTGCCTTCCTGATGTGGAGGATATATCAGCATATAGATATTTGCGATATTGAGGTGAAGTAATGGTTATAAGTAATGATGTTAAAGAGATAGACAATGTAAATCATCCTTCTCACTATGAATCAGGGCAGTTTGAGTGCATAGACGTAATGCTCGAAACACAGGGCGTTGAGGCGGTAAAGAGTTTTTGCGTATGCAACGCTTTTAAGTACCTTTACAGACACGAGAACAAGAACGGCACAGAGGATATAAAGAAGGCTATATGGTATCTTAACAAGTTTGTTGAACTTGAGGAAGGCGGCGAATGAAAAACTACGGCGTACCTTATAAGGGTAGTAAATCGAGAATTGCAAAACAGATTGTAGATTGTCTGCCGTATGCTGATAACTTTTACGATTTATTTGCCGGAGGTTGTGCGGTAACACACGCAGCTATGGAGAGTGGAAAGTATGACAACTTCGTTATAAACGATATAGACGGGCGAGGTTGTCAACTCTTCACGGACGCAATACAAGGCAAATGCCGAAATCGTACCGAGTGGATAAGCCGTGAGGAGTTTCACGATAAGAAGGCAACAGACCCGTTTATAGCTATCGTATGGAGTTTTAATAACGATATGAATACATATATTTACGGTGCTGAGATTGAGGAAGCAAAGCACGCACTCCATAAATACATTGTAGACAATGACAATAGCTATTTATCATCACTCGGTATCATTTTCGACAATTTCTGCCCTTATCCCGTTGAGCAAGTGCATAAAAGGCGGTTATGGACTGTTAAAGAGGTACAAGCACAACTGTTAAATCTAAAGCGTGTCGAGATGGAAAACCTTGAGAATTTTGACCGTGTAAATGGTCTTGAGGGGGGGCGGCTGCAAGAATTAGAGCGGTGTAATCACTTACAGCATCTCGAAAGCCTCCAACGGCTCGAAAGCCTCCAACGGCTCGAAAGCCTCCGAGGGGATTATCGAGAAGTGGAAATCAAGCCGAATAGCGTTGTTTATTGCGACATACCGTATAAGGGAACAAACACGGGCGGTTATGATGCGATTGATTACGAAGCCTTTTATGAGTGGGCTGAGAGCATCGCAAGTGATGATGTAAAGGTGTTTATATCTGAGTACGATATGCCCCGAGATAGGTTTGATATATTTACATATTTTGAACTTAGGCAACTATCGACAACTTACGGAGCGACAGAAAAAGTGAAAGAATACATATTTGAGCCGAAAGGACAGAAGGCTGAACGGCTCGGACAAATGACATTGTTTGATTTTATAGGAGTATAGCGAATGAAATGCCCTGAATGTGACGGCAAATTGATAGTGGTTGATACACGATTTAATGAGTTTATGTATGCGGTGCTCCGCAAGCGGAAATGTAACGGCTGCGGAGCGGTGTTTCATACCGTGGAAAAGCTGAACAGAAACGAGAGGAAGGAGAAAAAAGAAAAATGAAAGTTTATATATGCGGACGGATAACGGGTGTGCCTGATTATAAAGAACGGTTTAGGCGTGCGGAAATGTACTTGAAACTTAACGGCTACGAGGTTGTAAACCCCGTAACATACTGTGAGATGTGGTGCGATGACCTGAACGATTACGAGGACGTTATGAAGCATTGTTTAGAAGCTCTTAGCGAGTGTGATGCGATAGCTCCTATGAGTGCTTGGAGTATTAGCCGTGGAATGGGTATCGAGATTGAATACGCACAGAACAACGGCATAAAGATAATTGATGACCTGATGACGGCAGATTTGCCAAACAATGACGAAGTGGACGAGATAGCCGATGAGCACGAAAAGCCCGAGGAAATCGGACACTATATAAAGATTGCTAAAACTTATGCTGATGCGATTATAAAGGACAAAAAGATGTGGGAGTTGCGATACAATGACCGTGATTATCGTGAGGGGGAACTCTTAAAGTTTAGAGTGCTTGACGAGGACGGCTCACCGATGATGCATCCGATTGACGAGAAAACATTTCAAATTGAATACATAGTTGATATAAGCCGTGTAAGAGGTATGAGCGATAAAAAAGATTGGGTTGTGTTCACGATTAAAGAGGTTAAAAACATCCCGATATATGCGGTAAAAGTGCGGAATAGCTTTTTACACGATTATTCAGAGGGGAAACAAGGCGGTTATGTCCTTATGCGTGGGCTTGAAAACGCTATGAAGTTTACTGACCCTGATGAGGCTTGCAGAATTGCAAAGGAACTCGGCGGAGATTATCGTGAAACGAGGTTTTACACATATGAAACAGACTGAGGACGATAACAAACTCTATTTTTACACAGATGGCAAGCTGACGGAGATATATGACCCTGAAACAGGGGAAACAACGCTGACAGATGACGAAGTAAAGACCTTGCGACAGCGGATAGCCGACATAAAAGCGGAAATCAAGGCTCGGAGGGAACTTTATAAAATGTCAAGAAGCAATCGAAAATAGCCGACACTTGCGAAAAGCATCGGCTATGTGATACAATGATTATGTTGTTTGGTTGTGTAACAATTTTTCAATTTTCTCATTGTTTCATTGTTTCATGGCTTGGGCGGGGAGTTGTGACCCCGCCTTTTTGATTGCTTTTCGACAGAAAAGTAAAAATTTTTTGAAAAAATTTTTTCCTATAAAAAATCATGCTAAAAATTTTGATACCCCCCTATCTGAGAAAAAATAGGGGTGTTGAATCCACAACAAAAATTTTTCAACTTTTTTCTGATTTTGAGCCGGATTTTGCAACGATTTTTTCAAACTCGGGATTTTGGCTGATGCTCCTGTTGTGGTGCGGTGCGCCCTTTTCGGCATCCTGACCGGGCGGAGTTTGCTTGTAAGATTTGCACAATTACGGCGGGGCGGTGTTATCCTGAAATCCTGACCGCTTACGGCTTGCGCCTTGCGTGTTACTCTTAACAGTAGCATATATTTATAGCCTTGTAAACCCTTTACGCGCTTTTTACGGCTATTTTTTAGTTGTCAATGTGCATTTGGTAGGGTTTTACCCTTGCGCCCGTTCTCGTGGCTTGTAGGGGTTTTTAACGGGGCTATTATCCAAAGTTATATATAACTCTTATCATTCCGGCGGTGTGGTGTATATGCTCGACTAACTCGATATAGTGACCGCTTGCGACTGTGTTTATAAACTCCGAGATAATATGCTCCATTGTTTCTCCCTCCGTGGCTGCCGTGTCCGGCTGTGTTGTTTGTTGCTGTTTGTTGTGTGTTTCTTGTGGTTTCTGTGGTGTTTGTGGTGTCTTGTGCCCTTGTGGGCTTGCGTGCCCCTTGTGGGCGGTTTTCGGGTTACTGTGTGCCGCTGTGATTAGTAGTTGCGGCTTGTTTTTAATCTGTCGCGGGCATACCCTTTATTTATTCCGGCGGTACTATTCCGGCTGTGCCTTCTCTCGTCTGTGCATGACCTTCCCTCACTCCGGCGGCATAGGTTCTGTTTTTGGTCGGGCTTTCTGTGACCCGGGGCGTTCTCGTAGCTCCTACGGGGCTTCATCCGGTGCAATCCTTGTTTTAACGCCGTTGATTTGCTTATAATCGGCGTGGGCTGTTTCGTAGCCCTTACGGGTTAATCTGTTTTTGTTCGGGAGTGTACCCCTCCCGCTGTGGCGCGTCTTATAGTCTTGTAAATCGTTCTTAACTGCTCCCGCCTGACCCCTTGCGCCGTGGTGACGGGTAATGATTGCCGTTGTAGGTCATGAACCTGTGAAGCCTGAAAGCTTGCAACGGCTGCGGGCTGTGCCCGTGGTGCTATGCGTTGTAAACTCTTTCGAGTGTTTCGATGATTGATTCAAGTCGCTCCTTCTCCTCGTTCAATCTCTGAAGATAGTTTGCTTCTGTGATGGTTGCTCCTATGTTTCCGGCGGCGGCGTGTATCTTTATTTCCTCAAATCTGTTATTTATGAGATTGTTTACATGGGTTAATGTGTCGCGGTACTCGGTCAACTCCTTGTTTATTGTGGTTTTGATTGCGTTGTCATTCATGGCTTTAATCTCCTTTACTTGTATTATTTGCCTGTCATCATCAGAGCCGGGAGGCAATCCCACGGCTGACGCCCTTAAAAGGGCGTTTCGACTTATTAGCCGTTTATCTCTTCAAGAATCATCTTGTGCATCTCAACCGATAAATTAGCGGCGGCGGTGAATCTCTCTGTAACTGTGAATCTATAACCAAAATCGCGCTCATAAACCTTCGTAACTGATTCTGCGAGGTGATAAACCGCATCAATCGCCTTTTCTGCATCATATACTCCCTTTATAACTTTTCTCTTGAGGTTGTCATAGATAGCGTTATACTGGTTCTGACACCATAAATCAGACGAGTTACTCATCATCTCCTCAAGCTCTCTGCTCTCTACTGTGTTTTCAATTCTCATGCTCTTTGTTCTCTTCATTGTTTTGCCCTCCTAAATTTTAATTTGTGGTTTGTGTTGTTTGGTTTTTCTGAACTTCCCCGCCGTAGCTCGATAATTTTTCAGGTATCGCCTGTTTACCTATCCGGCGGTTGATTCTGTAACCGTTGTTTTATTGTAGTTACATATTATCATAAGTAAGACACTAACACAAGACGGAATATTGCACAAAAGTAAGGCACTAACACGGTAAATTTTAGCGGTTTTATTGTGCATATTGCATAAGGCACTAACAATTTATTGACTTATTCAATGTTAGATGGTAACATTATAATAATAAGAAAATAAGGAGGTGAAACAATGAGCGAAAAACAACCAAACAAGACAGCCGCTGAGCGTGTCGCAAAGTTTCACGCAACACATGACCGCATAAATATATCGGGGTTGCCTCTCGGAACTTGTGACCGCATCAGGGCGCACGGATTCACTTGTAATTCATTTGCGCGGGAGTTGGTACTTTCAAAGTTGGACGAACTCGACAGAATGAAACCAATTAAAAAGAATAATTAAAGCTCTGACCGCCTCGGGATATTCTCAGGGCGGTTTTTTCTGTGGTATTCAGGACGCAAAAAAGCCGGGGCGATTTGCTCCGGCTGTGTTTATTTATGCAAGTGCTGCTTGCGGTGTGGTCTTTACTTCTTCACTTCCGTACTTTTCACGGAGTTTATTCATGCTATAATGTCCGCGGCGTTTCTTGTTTCCGTTAGGGTTAAGATACCACGCTTTTTTGGACTTTGAAAACCAAAATCCGGCGGTTTTGAGCTGCTCCGAGTAGTTATATGTTGCGCCCGTCATCCATACCCACGAGCCGATTATCTCAATCGTTATATCTGTAAAGTGTATAAACGGGAGGATTATATCTGCGAACTGCTCCGCGGTTTCTGTTGTTTCCTTCTCGTATGCTTCGCCCTCGGCGGTTTCGTGTATGTTCTTGTATGTATTCCATGCGCGGCGGTACTCATTCATCATTATTTTGAACTCCTCAGCATCTCCGCCGTTGTCAGGGTGTAAAGCCTTCGCAAGCCTTGTAAACTCCTTCTTTACTTCCTCTGCCGTTGTGCAATTCTTAAAGTATCTATTCATTGTTTCGCCCTCCTTGATTGTTGTTTGTTGTGTTTCTGTGATTGCCCTTGTTGGATTTGCTCCCACGCCTTAAAGCGACAAGGGCGGAGATTATCTATTATTTACTCTTTTGTAATTATGGACGCTTTCAATGTCTGCGATTTTATTATTGTTGATGATATCAATCTGATATCTTGCGTAATGCTCGATGTTTCCGTGTGTGTCTGCGACTGCAATTTTACAAGCCTCTTCTCTTTTTGTTTTGGTTTTTCTCCACGATGCGCACATTTCTGCGGCTATGTTTCTACTTGTTATCATTTCAAGTAGTATCTCCATACCTTGTATCATTTCGGGCGTTATTTCGATTGCCTCTCCTGTTTCTCTGATGTACTTTGCCATAGTGTTTACCTCCTGTTTATGTGTTGTGTTTTGTTGTTTGCTATGGTTGTATAATAACACTTGTTAGACACTTACGCAATAGACAGAATACACAAATAATTAGACACTAACTTGTATAATTTGCACAACATTTTAGCCCTGATTTAATCGGGATAATATCAGGGTAAATTTATAAATAGCCCCGCAACCCCTTTAAAATCGTTTTTAAGACGCTTTAAGGGTTTAGACGATAAATTATACCTTTAAGCCGTTAAAATGGATTGTAGAGCCTCACAGACCCCTTAAAACGCGTTTTAATGCGTGGGTATGATGTGCGGTTGCTGTGATAAACTTCTTACGGCTGCACGCGGTCAATATATCCGACTATCAGGACGCAAGCGGAATAAATAGAGCCGTGGCGCGTTTCTCCGGTCAATTATGCCGTGATTGTCTTTATAAGACTATAAATAGCTTTATACGGTGTTTATAGCTTTTATATATAACCGTGTAGCATATAGATATAACACTTGTATATATAGCGCGGTGCGGTGTCCTTATGTCTGTTATAGTTTGTCAAGTGGTTTTGCTTGACAATGTGACTTTTTGTGACTTATAATCTCGTCAAGTGATTTTACTTGACAAGGAGGAAACATGGCACGCAAGCAAACAACGAAAACCGCAAAGAAAGAAGCTCCGCAGCTTGTAAAGGTTGCTGACACTTTCGAGATGCCTGCTGTCGCTGATACGGCTCTGCCGGATGCCTTATCGGGTGAGGTGGAAGATTCCGCAGTGCTATCCCTTGCCGATGTCCTTGAACTCGGACGCGGTCAAGATTTCACAATGTATCAGGATAATATATATAGCTCAATAGAACAGTATAAAACCCGCACGGGCTTAACCGATGAAGATATAACACAAGACAAAACAACACGCTTCGCCGGACTTCTCAACAGTATATATAAAGACCTTTTCAGTAATAGTAAATCCCATAAAGAACTTATAAATAATATTAACTTGTTAGATTATATGTATAACTGTTATATAGATTTATGCGCTATATATAGCAAACCCCCAGAAGTTAAAATGTTTTATAGTGCTATGTTAGGTCTTAATGCTGATACCGTTTCATCGTGGAAGTGTAATAGATACAAGAACTTTATATATATAAATATTAAAGAGAATAAAATAATAAATAACAGTATTATGTTAGTTAATAATAATAATATGGTTGAGGGTGTCGATTGGTGTAAGAAGGCAACCTCGGCATTCTCGGATTTAATCAAAAGATGGTATGATTTTTATGAGAGTTTTCTCAGGAGTGCCGGAACGGTCGAGGCTATATTCTTGTTAAAGAGTATGTATCACTATGTCGAAACAGTACCGCAAAGCATAGCGCAGCAGGAAGCTGACCGCATGACATTGAAACAGATTAAGAGTAAATATAGTTGACATAATATATAATTATACGGTGTTTATATCCCTTGTAAAGTTGCACAAAGCCGACAAACCGCGTAAATACAAGGGTTTCAAGGCTTTAAGGCTTGTAAGAATGTTTATAATTTATTCGTACAACTTAGGTTTCACGCATAAATATATAATGTGGTTGTGATTTACCGTCAAATTGCACAACAAATCACTGTTAGGGGTGGAGGGGTTGAGGTCTTTCGTCAGACCGCCTTGTTACCCCTCCAAACAACCGCAAGAACAAAAGGAGCTATATATAATACTTATACCACAATACATATAAGGAAATATATAACATTAGTGTAACTGTAAGAATAATAGGGTTTATGTAAAATAATGACACTGTGTATAGGGTATATATACACCTGATAGGTATATATTAACCAGAACAATACTGAGTAATTAAATCACTTTAGGACGCTAATATAAGGGATTAACTTAACCCATCACATAAGTTAGATATATCCCCTATATATAGTGAGTAAATATACAGTTAAACTTAGATAAGTGATACATATAATTGTTATATGGAGTTAGTAACCATATAGAACAGTATTAAATAATAGCGAGGAGCATCGGAATTATGGCTGAAGCAGTGATGATATTCCTGAATACGTTGTGTTTAGCACTAAACATTTTCTTTGGTGTCGGCGTGTATCTATGTGTGCCGGAAAACACATCAAAAAAAGCATTGGTGATAGTGATTACATACGCGGGGCTAAATATCGTGTGTGTGCTCCTGAACATATTAACATAGCTGTTAACTGTCAATCTTTATTGACTTTCTTATACCTCCAACATTGGCGCGTGATGGTGCAAGGTAGCACGGAGGCAATTCCCACCTCAAATGCCGGCATCGAAGCCGGCTCACGCCTCGTCCATCCCCATAGGACAGCACCTCTGTAAGAACATGCGAGCTGGTGGCTCTACCATCGTGGTATTCGCGTTCGATTCGTGAAGCATGTTTACAACATCTTTCCATACTTGATACTCCTTACATTTGATTCTCGGTGCGGTCACGATAGAGGTTCATAAGCCTTTATTACGCCGTTCAACTCGGTGTCGAGAATATATGATTACATTAGACACAAAAAACATATTAAACAAAATAGCAAAGGTAGTTAAACTCAAAGGGCTTGACTTAGAGAAGGCAAAAGACCTGTTAGATGCGGCTTATGCGGTGGCTGTCGAGGAAAAAGACCGCGATTACGCCTTAAAGGTTATTGATTACATCAAAGAGATAGCGACCTACACGATAAAAAAGACTGAGGATGAGGAGATAGCTTCACAGCTTGACAATTTTTTGCAATATACACTCCCTCGGAGCATGGCATATTGGGATTTTGATACATATCTGTTGTTTATCGAGCGAAAAAGACCGAAAACACGGCGATTTTACGAGCCGAGGCGAAAATGTCTGCTACGGAGTGGTGTTATTCAAGCTTTACAAGACCTTGAGGATGATAAACTTGACATTATCAGTATATCAATGCCTCCCGGAACAGGTAAAACCTCGATTGAAAAGTTTTTTGCAACATGGGTAATCGGGCGGCACATAGACGATTATTCGCTGTTTTACAGTCACTCAGACGATATAGTGCGGATGTTCTATGACGGCATTATGGAGATATGCACGGGTGCTGAGTATGGCTTTTTAGAAGTTTTCCCATATGCACGGCTCGAAAGCAAGGACGCAAAGCGCGAAATTATCAATTTTGGCGAGCATAAATCGTTTGCAAGTATTCAATGTTCCTCCGTTGGTGCGAAAAATGCCGGAAAAGTGCGTTGTAACCGCTATTTATACTGCGATGACCTTATCGGTAGCATAAACGAGGCACTAAACAAGCCGTATCTTGATAAATTGTGGAACACATACGGCACGGACGCAAGACAGCGAAAAATGGACGGTTGCAAAGAGATACACATTGCTACACGTTGGAGTGTTCACGATGTTATCGGACGGCTTCAAAAGATTTATGAGGGAGATAAACGCACACGGTTTATAGCAATTCCCGATATTGACGAACAGACGGGCAAAAGCAACTTTAAGTATGACAGAGAGGGCTTTACGGTAGCATTTTTTGAATCGCAGCAAGCCGTTATGGACGATATAACATATCGTTGCTTGTATAAACAGCAACCTGTCGAGCGTGAGGGTATTTTGGTACATGAGGACGATTTACGAACTTATGTAACGCTTCCTGAAGGCGAGCCTGATGCGGTACTGTCGGTTGTTGATACGAAAAATAAAGGCTCAGACTACTTCTTTCAGCCGATTATGTATCAATACGGCAAGGATTATTATTTTGTGGATTGCATCTGCTCCAACAGTGCGGACTACAACATACAATACGATATGTCGGCAAAGTACATAGTTGAACATAAAGTTAAAAAATGTCAGTTTGAGAGCAATTCAGGCGGTGACAGAGTAGCACTTGAAGTTTCAAAACGCGTTAAGGCTATGAATTGGGCTTGCAACATAACAACGAAGTTTACAACGCAGAACAAGGAAACGAAAATCATCGTCAATATGCCGTGGGTTTTGCAAAATGTCTTGTTTAAGGACAAAAGCCTATACAAGCCGAAATCCGATTACGGTGTGGCGATGAAGTATTTACTGAGTTATTCACAAAATGCAAAAAATGAACATGATGATGTGCCGGACGGCTTAACACAGTTTGCGTTATTTGTTGAAACGGGTATGCCCGTTGCGGTGCGTGTAGTGAATAGTCCGTTTTAGGAGGGGAAAATGAAATACACAATCAAACACAACGGCTCAAAGTGGGTTATAAACGCTTACGGGCAAAGCTCAATGTCTATATCAAAAGACGGTGCTGAGATTATGCACACGGCTAATAGAGCATTAAAAGGACTGACGAAAGAAAACCTAAAAGAATACCTAATGAATTTTATTGAGGGCTGGGAAGAGCGGGTGACGGAATAGCAATGACACAAGATGAGAAGATAGACCGTATAAACAAACTGAAATCGTACATAAAACAGTATGAACTTTTCTTGTTTTTTGTGAATGAGTTGTGGTATCCAACTTGTAAACATTTCAGGCTTGTTATCCCTAAAAGAAAAGTTACAAGATACGAAAAACTTATGTGTTTTGAAACTTCAAACTGCTGTGAATGGAAAAGAATTGAATTAGAGAACGGCACAGCCGAGAAAATCAAAAACCTGTTGCAAGACGAAATCAACCGCTTGCAAGCGGAATTAGATTCATATATAGGAGGACGATAAAATGACATATTTTGACCCGAACATTTATCATTACAAGTACCTGGAGAGAGAGGATAAAGAGTTTATCCGCGGTATGTGGGCGATGTTTGATGTAGTAGTCCGAAATCATCTGAAGTGCGATATTATGGACGAACTCCGCAAGCGAGGATGCTTTACAGGAATGACCGTTGATGAGTTTTTCGATGACTTAGAACAGAACGCATCAGAGGCGGCTCATAACTATATTGTGAGTGCGCTTGATAACTATGTCGGTGATGATATGGGCGAAGAGGAAAACAGATGCAATGCGATAGATAAGGCACAAGACGAACTCGGAGAGATACGCGACAACGATATCCTGTTTGCTTATGACGGTGACGAGATATGCAGCATCGAAGATGCGGGAACAGATATAAAGGGTAATACCGTAAAACCGTATATTGTAAGAATAGACAAGGAGTAAGAATGACCGCAAAAGAATATCTGTTAGAGATAAAGAGGCTTGACCGCGTGATAGCAGAAAGACGGATGCAAGCCGAGGAAATCAGTTATATTAGAGCACAAGACACAACGCGAGAGAAAGTTGATACCTCCCCGCGTGGTGATGCGCTTGAAAAGTTGGCGATAAAAGAACTGTCGATAGATGTTAACTCGGCTATTGATGACTATATGACGGTCAAGAATGTTATCATCGGACAGATAGAACGGCTCGGAAATGCTGTTTATCAAAACATACTGTATGATGTGTATGTTCACGGCATGAGGCTTGAAGAAGTGGCGGTGAAGGAGAATTATAGTCACGGCTATGTTAAAAATATGCACATAGTAGCTCTTAAAGCGTTTCAGTCACGCTATAAGAGAGAAATACAGGCATATTGTGACTTAATGTGACTTAATTTTAATAAAAATGCTTGACATTTCATAAAAGTTGTGACTTTTTCTTACCTTTTATTGTGTTATAGTGCAAAATAGGAATAAGTGTAAACTGAACGGCGAGATTTTATCCCGCCGTTTTTATTTTTAACCTATGTGTCAAGTAAAAATACTTGACAAGGAGATTGTATGTCTGATTCAAGTGCAACAATTACATACAATATGCCCGAACTGAGAGGGCGCAAGCGGATATATACCGATGCTGAGTACCTCGATGAGAGCAATATCCCGCAGTTAATGCCTGATTTTATGATGATACATATGCAAAATGTATCAAATATGCTCTATCTCATAAAGTTTGACAAGGGGTATCAGCCTTTAGTCCGTAAAAAGACGGTGCGGAGCGATATTAATATTGAATCCGTGGCAAACATAGCAAACGAGATAACAGAATTTAAGCTCGGCTATGTATGGGGGAATCCCGTTGCAAACGTGCAGAAATCGGACAGTTTACCGATAGGCAGTGATAAGAAGGCTGATAACACGGCTATATCGCAGCTTAATGATTTTTATTATGCGGAGCACTCCGAGAGCAAAGACCAAGAGTTAGCGCGGTTTGTTGAAATCTGCGGAATTGGTTATCAATACATAGATATAAAGCGTGATTATGTTGATGGTGATAGTCCGTTTGACCTTATCACACTTAATCCGTTGTTTACGTTCTGCGTGTATAGTTCAGATATAGGGCATCGCAAACTTGCGGCGGTAACATATACCGAGCGCAGAGATATGACACGCTTTTACACTGTTATAACACCTCATAGAGTTTACCGCTACGATACGGCATGGCATCTTGTTAATGGCAAATCAAACGGCACGCTTGACTATATCGAGGCGAAACGGAGCGGCGAAGTAAATCCGTTTGGGTGTGTCAATGTAGTTGAGTTTAATCGTTCTTGTGACCGTACAGGATGTTTTGAGCGACAGGTTAAAGAACTTAATGCCCTTAACGTGCTTGCGTCAGACCTATGCAACGATGTTGCACAGAATACTCAGGCTATTTGGTGGGGTAATGACATTGAACTCGGCACAGACGAGGACGGCAATGTTGAAGGTGTAAAGGGCGGTCAATGGATATTGACGCGTACAAACGGTGGAGGACAGAAGCCTGATATTAAATCTCTCACTCTTAGCTATGATTATACGGGTGTTATTGAGAATATAACTACCACACACGATTATATACTTGAGAGGGCATTTGTACCGAAGCAATCAGACCCCGGCGGTGGTAGTACGGGAACGGCAATGAGTATGTCGAGCGGTTGGCTTGCGGCTGAAATGGTGGCTTGCAAGGAAACAACCGTATTAAAGCAGAGTTTTCAGGAGAGAAACAAGTTAGCACTTATTGCTATAAAGAAAAGCCCCGACATATCTCAGGATTTAGAGGTGCTTAATCTTACGGCTAATGACATTGAAATACGTTTCCCTCGGCAGAAAACATTTGATATGGCAACGAAGGTTAATTCGCTTGCCACAATGCTTAATTCTATGGTTAATCCGAGGGTTGCTATGGAAACAGTCGATTTATTCCCTGATTTAGCGGAGGCGGTTGCGTCATCCATAGACAACATGGAAAAACTGCAAACAAAAATGCTGTCAGAGGATAAAGCCGAAGATAATGTCGAGGAAAAGACCGCAGAGGAATGGCTGACAGATACGGAGATACCTCTTACAACCGAGGTAAACGATGACCGCACGATGCAAGATAGCTCAGACCAAAATGCGAATAGTCCGGCATCTGACATATAAAGGCGGTGCGTTATGAACACTACACAGTATTTTGACGAGATGTATATAATGCAGACCGATAAGGACAGACGGACGGCTATGGCATCCGAAATGTCGGCACAGTTAAAAGAACGCTTTAACGATATACAGACGAGTGAAACAAAAGATATAACGGCTATTGAGGAAATCTTGATAGCCGTTTTTATATATATCCTGTTCAAGTATTTCAGTATTACAGACGATGTAAAGCCGTATGTACTCGGCTACACAAACAAGCTCGATATTGATAAAAACTCAAAACAGCTTGTCGATATAGTCAAGGGCAACCTCTATGACATATCCAACACAACGGCTGAACAGTTTGATAAGGCTTATACCTTCTCGGACGAAAGAGCCGATACAATCGCCGTAAATGAAACAAACATTCTCGTAAATACCGAAACACAGCAGATAGCTCTTGAAATGGGTTATACACATCATAAGTGGGTAACAATGGAGGATGAGCGCGTGCGAAAAACACACAAGCACGCCAACGGACAGATAAAACCGATAAACAAGCCCTTTACGGTTGGCAAATACAAGCTTATGTACCCGATGGACGAATCACTCGGAGCGGGCGCAGAGGAAATTGTTAATTGCCGCTGTGTTGAGGTTTTCTTGAATGAAAATGATGTGTCAAGTGAAAATACTTGACACGCTTTTTATATATGGGCAGAGAAGCCCTTAATCGCACATACACAGGCAGAGAAGCCTTAAATCGCAGAAAGGAAGGTATCACCATGTCAGATACGAACACAGAGAACACACAGACATCCGAGGCAACCGCAACAACCGAAGCAAAGACACAGCCCACGGCTGAAGCAAAGACCGAGGAAAAGGTATCAATCGAAGAGCAGAATCAGCAGCTCCGCATCGAACTTGCAAAGCTCAAGAAGTCAGTTGATAAGGCATCATCCGAAGCGGCTTCTTATAAGAAACAGCTCAGAGCAAAGCAGAGCGAGGACGAGATTGCGGCACAGGAAAAGGCTGAGAAGGAAGCCGAGCGACAGGCTGAGCTTGAATCACTCAAGAAGGAAAACACAGTCAATAAGCTTGTTAAGAACTTCATAAAACTCGGATATACCGAGGAAATGGCTGAGAAGGCTGCGGAGGCTCAGTACGATAACGATACCGAGGAAATATTCAGAATACAGAGCGAACATCAGGCACTAATGCTCAAGCAGAAGGAAGCTGAATGGATTAAGTCAAGACCGAGCATTGCAAGCGGTAGCGGCGAAGATGCAGAAGGCATAGACCCCGGCATTGCGGCATTTAAGTCTGTATTCGGTATGAAGTAAAAATTTATTACAAGGAGGACAAACAAATGTCAATGACATACGCAGAGAAGTATTCGCCTTTTGTTGATGAGGCATTTGCGCTCGGCTCTCTTACCGATGCGCTTTTTGGAAACGCTTATGATTTTATCGGCGTTGAAACTGTAAAGGTATTCTCATACCCGACAGCTACAATGAACGATTACAAGACCACGGGAACAGACAGATACGGCACTCCCGAGGATTTAGCTAATGAAGTACAGGAGATGAAGCTCTCTAAGGATAGAGCATTTACTGTTATCGTTGATAAGAAGGACAACACCGACACTGAGTTTACGGCTGACGGCGCAATCGTTCTTGCAAGACAGGTTAGAGATGTAATCATTCCCGAGGTTGATACATACAGAATCAACTCACTTGTATCAGCAGCTCAGGAAGCAAACATCATCACGGGTACGGTATCGAAGGATAATGCTTATGAGCTTTTCCTCACCGCACAGGCAGCCGTATCAGATGCAAAGACACCTATCGGCGGTAGAGTGGCAATCATCACTCCGGCATTTTATAGCTACATCAAGCTTGACCCGTCCTTTACAAAGTACGGTGATAAGGCAACGGATATCGCTCTTAACGGTCAGGTTGGTTGGATTGACAGTGTACCTATCATCGTTGCTCCTAAGACCTACTTCCCTGACGGTGTATCGGTTGTTATCACACATCCCGAGGCTGGTGTTTCACCTATTAAGCTTGCAGAGTACAAGGTACACGATGATGCTCCCGGCATCTCAGGCTGGCTTGTTGAAGGTCGTGTAAGATACGATGCGTTTGTACTTAACAAGAAGGTTGGAGCAATCGGTGTTGTAAAGGCATCTGCATAATTGCGGAGGTGAGCAACCATGAAGATACTCACTAAAGGCAAGGTAACTATGAATGTAGACGATGCATTTGTAGATAAGTACAAGGCTAACGGTTGGAGCGAAACCGCAAAGACCGAGCCGAAGGTTGAGGCTACACATACGGCGGAGGTTAAGACTGAAGCCGTTGAGCCTACAACCGAGGCGAAGCCGAGAAAGTACAGAAAGGCAAAGTAATAATGGCTGATGACAAGACAAAAACGGCGGTTATCGAGGGATTAGATACCGTGATAACTGAAGTAAAAGAACTTGTCGAGGCATACGGTGTCACGCCAACTGCATTATCAATCGCAACGGCAATCGAGATGTTTATTGATATAAGGAATTATCCGAGTAGTTATACAGATGCTATGAAGATTACAGACCTCGGAAATCATATAAACAAAATCGCAATGGCTGTTGTTGAGATAGGACAGAAAGAAGGCATGGAGAATGAAACTGCACACAGCGAGAACGGATATTCATTATCGTTTTCAGAAAGACCGCTTGCATATAAGACGGTTGTGTGCATAGCTAACGTAATCTAAAAGCGGTGTATCGCACGCATAGGATTACGGCATGGCGTGGTGCTTATGCGTAGGGCAAGGGTGGATGTTTTATGCGACAGATTACAAAGAGAAATGCAAAATCGTTAATGCAAACCATGTACTACGCATTATACGAAGGTAAGACACTTGATACTGAGGAGCTTGAAAGCACGATAAGTTATAGCGAGCCTGTATCGTTTGAGGGTTGTTTGAATGCCGGAAACGCAAGCGCGGACGAACAACCATTCGGAACAGATGTAAAGTATGACCGAATAATCACAACGAGGGATATTGACATACCTATTGACGAGCATTCGCTTATATGGGTTGATGCTGATACCACAAGCGAGCATGACTATATCGTTGCTGCGCCTCCTCTTAAAAGCATAAACGCGGTGCGTATTGCTATACGAAGGGTTGTGGACGATGAATGAAAAATATTTCAGTACCGTTTACAGTCAAGGGCATAGAAGATGCAATACGGCAAGTTGAGGAATATCGGAACGAGCTAAATCGTAAAGTTGAAATCTATTGTGAAAGATTAGCTCTTGCGGGAGAGATTGTCGCAAGAGCAAGAATCGGGCAAAGTGCATACGGCAATATGATTACACTTCAAAGCACTCACACGGCAACGGAAATGGGCGCACAGGCTATCCTGATTGCATCCGGCACAGTTGTTGAGAGTGCGACAGGCGAAGATGTAAACACGCTTTTAATGGTTGAGTTTGGAGCAGGTATCAGATACAACGCAACGGCGAATCCAAAAGCGGCTGAGTTTGGTATGGGTGTTGGTACATTTCCCGGACAGACACACGCATTTGACCCGAACGGTTGGTATTACAAAGACGAAAACGGCGAATGGCATCATAGTTACGGTGTAAGAGCAACAATGCCTATGTATCAAGCATCGCAAGAAATCATACAAAGATATATGGAGATTGCAAGAGAGGTATTCGGCTGATGTTGTCAGTTAGAACGAAAGTAAACAAGACGCTTTATGACGGCTTGATTGCTGATTTTCCAAAACTAAATATGACAAGTGTTAGTCAGATAGTGCCGACACAGTTTCCAACACTTAATGTTAATTCACTCGGAGAAATACAGACTGCGGATGACCTCGAAATGACCGAGCAAAACGCGATATATTCAACGATTGAATTAAAAGCATATAGCAACACTAAACTGAGTGAAGCACGAAACATACTTGATAAGGCGGGCGATATTATGTTGTCAATGCATTATCAGTTAACTATGGGAGTTGAAGTTTTGCAAGATTCAGCCCCTTTTTGTGTTGTGGCTCGGTTTAGGCGTTTTATCGGTAGTAACGATAGTATTTTTGATTAAAACAAGGAGGAATTTAAAATGGCAGTTTCAACCATAGGAACAGTGCTCAAGTTTGGCACAAGTACAGACAGCCTCACAAAGCTGACAAGAATTAAGAGCTATCCTGACCTTCTCGGCGCACCTGATACCATAGAGGTAACAGACCTTGAAGATGAGCAGCAGACATTTGTACCCGGTGTTAGAAGCTCCGATAATATGGAGTTTACCGCAAACTATACTCTTGAAGAGTACACAGCACTTGCGGCAAACGAGGGAACAGACGGATATTTTCAGGTTGAGTTTGGAGAGGACGGCAAGGACGGCATTTTTAGGTGGAAGGGTGTTTACTATGTTACCATCAATGCGGGTGATGTAAATGCAGCTCGTGAGATGACAATAGTTGTTACACCTTCTTCAAAGCCTGAACTTGTATCAAGCTCAAGCTCTTCTGATTCAGACGGCTAATCTATAATAGCAACATTCAACGGGGCGTGTCTTAACGGATGCGCCCTTATTTTTGTATAACAAAAAGGAGAAGTAAACCATGCTAACACTTCACATAAACGATAAAGATTATCACATTGAATTTACATTTGAGGCGGCACTCTCAGATTGTGTCAATAAGGCGTTTGATATATTCAGCGGTGCAAATCAGATAAGGGCTTTACAGTCGGTTGTATCGAAGGGCAAATCTGAGGATAGCGAGGAAGCACAGATGGCTCTGATTGACAACCTTATATCCGATGTTTGCGCAACGGGTAGAGATGCGGTTGAGTTTCTTTATTACGGACTTATGGAGCATCACGGCATAGACGGTGACGAAACACAGGACATAACCTCGTTTGAGGATGCAAGAAGGCTTTATAAGGCGTTCTGCAAGCAGAATCCCGATGACACACTTACAGCTCCTGTTGAGCTTTTTAAGGCACTCAGAAACGAGATGGAGGAGGGCGGTTTTTTCAACCGTATCGGTCTGACGGAGTTTCTCGAAAGTCAGGAGCAGACAACGGAGAAGATAGTCAAGACACAAGACCACAAGAAGAGTACAAAGACCTCAAAGAAATAATACTGAAAAACATTTTGCCAAACGCACTTGCAATCGGAATTGACTATAAATTGTTTTGGCATCTTAATCCTACAAAACTAAAGCCGTTTAGAGAAGCATACAAGATACAAACACGGCTACACCGTGAGGAGCTTGAGGCATTAGCATACGGCATCGGGGTTTATACGGCTCGGGCGGTGGCTCTTATCGGTGGCAAATCAAAGTTTCCTGATAAGCCCCTCGGTTTCTTTGGTACTGAGGAATTAAAGAACGAAGGACAACAGGGATTTACGGATGCAGAGAAATTTAATATGTGGGCGATGCAATACGGCAAATCTCACAACGAACTAACAAAAAGCGGTTGGGATAACTGACGCACTACAAGGCGATTTAAGGCGATTTAGACCGTTTATGTATATTTCCTCGATAAAATGATTACAAGGGCTTAAAACGGCAAATAGGACGGTTAGAGAGGGTTTTATTTATGGCAACAGATATAGATGCATTACAAATACGAATAAATGCAAGCGCGGCGGGTGCAAATAAGCAGCTCGATAAACTTACAAGCAATCTAAGTGCGCTTAAAGCCTCCCTCTCGGGCATTTCTGCGGGTAGTGGAGATTTAACAAAGTTATCAGCATCACTCGGCACGTTTGCGAGTGCGATGACAAAACTAAATTCAAGCGCAAACAAGACTGCGGATTATACAAGGCTGACAAAGAACCTTAATTCGCTCGGCAATATTGATGTTAGCAAAGTAAACACATTTGCAAGACAGCTCGAAGTGGCGGCAAAACATCTTAGCAGCTTATCGTCACTTAATAGCTCCGTACAACCTATGACGGAACTTGCATCTGCTATGGGTAGCCTTGGAAGTGCTAAAGTATCGAAAGCAACCGAGCAGATACCGAAACTTACATCAGCACTTAATGATATGCTCAACACTCTGTCACGCGCTCCGCAAGTATCACAAGGCACGATTGACCTCGTAAATGCTATATCAAACCTTGCATCGCAAGGCTCGAAGGTAAAGAGTGCGACAGAGGCTATGTCAAGCGCGGGCGCATCGAATCTGTCGAGCACACTAAAAAGCGGTGTATCGGAAGCACTTAGCAAGACAGGAACGAACTTAAAGAAATTTGGCTCAAGCCTTAAAAACACTTTTAACTCGATAAGAGGCGGTGTAGCAAAGGTAAAGAGCTTCAATCTGTCTTTACAGAGTTTAGCCGTAACTGTCGGTAAACTCACGGCGGCTCTGTGGATTGTGCGGCGCGCTTTTAGTGCTATCGGCGGTGCTTACGAACAGGCAACGGACTTTATCGAAACGGCTCACTATTGGGGCGCGACACTTGAAACCGTACAGGAATCATGGAAGGGCGATTATGAGCGGTGGGGAGCGGATAACGCCGAGGCGTACGCTGAGAGTTTTGCAAGAGAATTACAAGACCTCACAAAAGATATGACAGGTTACTCCTTTGATGTAGAAGGTAATTTGAATTATGACGGTGGGGGGTTAGGACTTGACATTGACGCAACAGCCGATTATCAGGCATCTGTGTTAGCTCTTGCAAATTCAATTGGCTTGTGCGGTGAATCAGCCGTAAATATGGCTCGTGGACTGTCGATGATAGCTGCGGACGCATCATCCTTCCGTAATGTTGACCTCGAAACGGCTATGCAAAGCCTGTATTCAGGTATGATAGGACAGTCAAGGGCATTGTATAAATACGGTATTGATATCACTCAGGCGGGATTAGCGGAAACGGCTCTTGCATACGGTATTGACAAATCCGTGGCATCTATGACGCAAGCCGAGAAGGCGCAGCTCAGATACCTTGCAATACTTGAAGGCTTTAAGAATCAGGGTGCGTGGGCAGACCTTGCGGCAACAATAAATACTCCGGCAAATCAGCTTAGAGTTTTACAACAGAGATTTAAGAACTTGGCAACAACTATTGGTAGCCTTGTGCTCCCTATTGTTGCTAAAGTTTTGCCCTATGTCAATGCGCTTGTATCGGCTTTACAGGAACTTGTATCATGGCTTGCGGGTATTCTTGGCATAGACATGAGTGAGTTTTCAGTTGGTGGTAGTGCGGTTGATAGTTACGCGGACGGCATCGAAGATGCGGTTGACGCAACGGATGACCTCACAGACGCAACAGGCAAGGCAACAGATGCGGCTGAGAAGTACAAAGCAACCATAATGGGCTATGACGAGCTTAATGTTATGAATGAGCCTGATGAGGACAGTGGCTCAAGCGGTGGCAGTTCAGGTGTTGGTGGCTCGGGTGATTTAATAGACCTGTCGGCAGAGATAGCAGACCTCACAGAGCAATTACAGGCGGCATGGGATGCTCAAATGAAGGAAACAGAGGACTTATTAGCCGAGTTTAAACAGCTTGTTATTGACGCTTTTAAAAGCGGCGATTGGAAGCCTGTCGGCACTTGGATAAGTGAAGGCTTGACAGATGCTCTTAACAGTATCCCGTGGGCTAATGTATTTCAAGCAGCATCTACTTTTGGCACAGGACTCGCAACATTTCTGAACGGACTTATAACCCCTGATTTATTTAATGCAGTCGGTAAAACCATCGCTAATAAGTGGAATACGGTTATATACACAGCCCTTGCATTTGGTGAGGAGTTTGAATGGAATAACCTCGGGAACAGCATCGCAGCAGGTATCAATGGTTACTTTTTGACATATGATTTCATGGCACTTAGTAACACGTTATCAACATGGTTAAACGGTATTTTTGAAACATTAAAGACACTTGCTAATAATATCAAGTGGGGTGAAATTGCAACAAAGATATCAACATCATTTACAATGTTTTTCCAAACCACAAAATGGGATGATATCGGCGAAACCATAGCAATTTGGGCTAACAAACTAATTGAGGCTATTAGCACATTCTTTGGTAAAGAAACATTTGGCGCAACACCTCTTAAAAGTGTAGTCACTGCGATAGCCGATATGATAGCTGGATTTTTTAATACCTTTGATTGGAACGATGCTGCGGAGGCTTTCAACAAGTTTGCAAGTGATTTCTGGGGGGCTTTAAAATCAGCACTGGATGTATTCTTTAAAAACCATACGCTTGCAGATATATTGACAGGTTTGTTTGATTTCGCATCAGGACTTGATATAGGCTCTATATCACTTATCGCAACGGCAGTGACTATATCACTCGTGAATACATCAATATCCATTGTCGGAGGCATTGCAAAAAGTGTTATTGTAGAGGCTATATCGGGTAAGATAGCAAGTGCTCTCACAAGCGGAAACATAACCGCCTCTTTTTCGAGTGCATCGGGCTTGCTATTGAAATTTGCGGGTAAATTAGCCCTTGTGATAGCATCGTTTACTATCGGCTGGAAAATCGGAAACTTCCTTGCTGAAAAAGCCTCCGGCGAAGATATCGATATGGGTATTACGGAGCAGATAAAAGAAATCATAAACGGTTTCTTTGGTGAAAATAAGGTTGAATTTGACTTAATGGATTTTATCGAGTTTTCGTTTGGTGAGGATGGCTTCTATAAGGAGTGGAACGATTTTTGGGGCGATATCGGAGAGTGGGTATATAACTACTATCACGATGAGTTTGGCAACAATATTCTTCTCGGACTTTTTGAAGGCTTGAAAGATAAAATCGATGATTATTACGATTGGGTCGCAGATATCATTGAAAAGATTGTAAATTGGTTTAAGGAACTTTTGGGTATCCACAGTCCTTCAACTGTATTTAAGGAGATAGGCGAAAACCTTATACTGGGGCTTATAAACGGTATTAAATCTAAATTCAAGAGTATTAAGAAGCAATGGCAGAAGGTAAAAGGACTTTTTGATGACATAAAAGCAAAGATAACCGCGGTTATAACAACAAAAGTGTCGGAAATAAAGAGCAAATGGAAACTGCTTACTAAAAATATTGAGGACAAAGTTGTTGAGATTAAGGCTCAGATAAAACAGAAGTGGAGTGACCTTAAATCTAAGTGGGGCAACCTTACAGAAAATATCAAAGATGTTACAGCTGAGTTTAAGGCTAAAATAGGTACGAAGTGGAGTGATATTAAAGCCTCTTGGGAGGGTCTTAAATCAAATATCAAAGATGTTACAGCCGAGTTTAAGGCTAAAATAGATACGAAGTGGGGCGACCTGTCGAATACGTGGAACAGTCTAAAAGGAAATATAAAGGATGTGACAGCGACCTTTAAGGCAAAGGTCGGCACTACATGGAATGATATAAAAGGGAGCTATCAAACACTCGCTAATAACTTTAAAGACAAAACAGCAACTTTTAGAGCTAAAGTAGGTACTGTATGGGCTAACATAAAGGGAAGTTACCAAACACTCGCTAATAACTTTAAAGACAAAACAGCAACTTTTAGAGCTAAAGTAGGTACTGTATGGGCTAACATAAGTGGTGCATACCAAAACCTTGCAAATAATTTCAGAGATAAGACGGCAACATTCAGAACTGTAGTCGGTACTGTTTGGAGTAATATTAGCTCGAGATATTATACATTGGCTAATAACTTCCGAGATAAGACGGCAAATTTTAGGGTATCTGTCGGCACGGTTTGGAATAACATCCGAGGCGCGTATGAAAATCTAAGAAATCACTTTGCTGATAAGACGGCAACCTTTAGAGTTGCGATATCAGCCGTTGCTTCAGAAGCGTATAACACCATTAGATACAAAATAAACAATTTTAAACAGGCTCATCCTAAATTAGCAAGTTTCCTCCCGACACTTCCCGCACTTGCGACAGGTGGTTTCCCTGAAGATGGTTTGTTTATGGCTAATCACGGAGAGCTTGTCGGTAAGTTTAGCAACGGTAAGACAGCCGTTGCAAACAACGCACAGATTGTTGAAGGTATCAAATACGGCGTTACGGAGGCTATGATGAATGTTTACATGGCAACATCAGGCGGTAGTAACACGGCAAGAAATGAAGATAACAGACCCGTTGTACTGCAAATGGACGGAAAGACAATCGCCCGTACAACGTGGGGCAATCTTAAAGAAATGTCTGCTATGGGGCAGATAGAGTTAGCATTTTAAAACTATGAGGGGTTGAGGCATCAGCCCCTCTTTTTATGAGGTGGTTTAATGAGCAGAAAAACAGCAACAAGCACATCAGTTATATACACTGTTGATGGTGTGGCTTGTATAGTGCCTTCTTCATGTGAATATCAGCTTTTTGATAACTCCGCTCCGGGTGCGGGGCGTGTGCTTGACGGTAACGATACGATGTATAAATCGCGCTCGTCACAGAAACGAAAATTATTGCTTGAATGGTGGGGCGTTACTCCGGCTGAAATCAGTACGCTTTTACAGATGTTCAATCCTGAATACATAACTGTTGTATATTGGGATGCTCTGACGAACACGAAACGGTCAGGACAGTTTTATGTAGGTGATAGAAGTGCGCCTGTCAAGGTATGGACGGTAGGACAGAAACGATATAGCAAAGTAAGTTTTGACATAATAGAGAGGTAAATATGCTTAGTGCATCAGACTTATTCAAAACAGATATAGCCGATAATAACTCGGTATGGCTCGAAGCAACCTTGACGCTTGCTGACGGTACAGAAATGAATCTCACGGGTGCAGACTTCTTTGACGCGAAATTTACACAAGCATCATCCGCGGGCGGTCAGTTGCAACTCGGAGCTTGTATTGTAGGTACGTTTGAAGCATCGCTGAACAACACCGAGGGCAAATTTAACGATATAACACTTGAAGATGCGGTGATTGAGCCGACAGTTTACAAGTTATTATCAGACGGAACAACGGAAGGCATCGCAAAGGGCGAGTATTATCTTGAAAAGCCGAACAGTATCGGCTCTACTCTTAGCATAGTCGGAAATGATGTTATGAGCCGTTTACTCGGCACTTATAAGGCATCGCTTGTTAGTGCTACATCGCTGACGGTTGCAACATTTGTGAAGGATATTCTCACGGCTTGCGGACTTGAAACAGATGATGACCTGACAACATTTAACAACCACGATGTTGAAATATATGTTGGTGGCATCACCGATGAAAGTGTAACAATCAATACGGTATTAGCCGAGGCACTTGCGATAATGAACGTGTTTGCGCTTGCGACACAGGATGGCAAGGTAAAATTCCGTTGGTATGATGATAGCTCCGTTGAAAGTATATCAGCCGTGTTTAATTCTACTCTCGGCACAGAGAGTATCGAAATCACGGGTGTTTGCGTTATCGGTGACAGTACAACGATGACAACAAAAGGCTCGGACGGATATGTTATAGATTTATCAAACAGATTTATAACTATATCAAACTATGAAGCGATAGCCGAGGGGATGAACGAGGATATAATCGGCTTAAAATTCAGGAATTGTTCTGCAACGGTTTATGGCAATCCTTTATACGAAGCGGGCGATTGCGTGAGTATAAACGGCACTCAGACCTTTATAACACGGCTTGAATACGCTGTGAACGGCAATAGCACGTTGTCAACCGAGCTTAATACATACGCACAGCAGACCGAAGCACACGCAAATAATGTAAAGAATATATACACATCTGACGCAGTTGAAAGTGCGAAGGCAAGCACGGCACACTTTATATGGGATAGTGAAACACAAGCCGCATATGTGTCAACGGATGACCATAAAATCAACGGTGAGCAAAATATCAAAATCGGTACAAATGCTCTTGAAGTCCGTGAGGGTAAAACAAGCGTTGCATCATTTAACGGTGAAACAACGCGCATCGGACAGGAAGCCTACTCTCATACAGAGATAACACAGCAATTCCTAAAGACTTTGGCTTATGATGGTATATGTTACTTTAAAATTGGAACTCTTAACAATGTTGATGGAACGCCAACAATCCGAACCTATGAGGCTATTGGAGATGGAAGCACAAAAAAATACACTGTTAGCAATGAAGTTTATATGTCCTCATATTATCCAACAACCGTTACAGTTGACGGAGAAGAGGTGACATATACATTAACTAACAAAACTTTTACATTAAATTCAACTCCAACGAGAGGAGCATCAATAATTATTACATATTATACAACAGATTTGCTGTTTTCAAGCACTGAGGGAAAGCGTGTCGGTGACGAAGGGAATTTCTCTCATGCGGAAGGAGACAGTACAACAGCATCGGGGTATACTTCTCACGCGGAAGGATGCTATACAATCGCATCGGGGTATAATTCTCATGCGGAAGGATGCTATACAATCGCATCGGGGTATACTTCTCATGCGGAAGGGTCATCAACAACAGCATCGGAGCGTAATTCTCATGCGGAAGGAGACAGTACAACAGCATCGGGGTATAATTCTCACGCGGAAGGAGACAGTACAACAGCATTGGGGTATACTTCTCATGCGGAAGGAGACAGTACAACAGCATCGGGGTATGCTTCTCATGCGGAAGGATACTATACAATCGCATCGGGAATGTGGCAACATGTACAAGGCAAATACAACATTGAAAATTCGTCACCCATTTATGCCCACATAGTCGGCAACGGCTCAGGCGATGACAACCGCTCAAATGCTCACACGCTCGATTGGAGCGGTAATGCATGGTATGCCGGATATTTGACAGCGGATGAGGGTTTAATAATGTCAGATGCAACGATTAGTGTACTTGCGAAGTACGGCTTTGACAGTAGTACAACGTATAGCTAATTCGGTTTGATGTGCGATTTTGCACATGAAATCGGATGAAATCGTCAAAAATGGCACTTTTAATCAATTTCAGCATTAAAATTAGAGGTGAAAGGAGATTTAAATGGCTAAATTTACTATAAATGGGGGGGGTAACACGTTACCTCCGAGATATGCTCTCGGGTGTACGGCATGAATTTAAAGAGTACAGAGAACGCTCTCAGATGGCTTGCCGGTCGGACAAAGTTTGTAACAGTAATAGCATATCAATTGATAGAAACCACGAACTCAAAAGGGGATATCAGTATAGATTTGACCAAAGATGGCTACACTCCGATATGCGTTGCTGGATATTCGTTTTCTCACACCTACTACATACCAACAAACATTGTGATAAACACATCTACAAACAAACTCGAAGGCACAATACGGCGATTCGATACATCAACCGCAAGCGAAACCGTACACTTCTACCCTCGTATCCTTTATCAGAAAAACTGATAGATTGGAGGTGCTCCTATGAATACTAAGAGCACCGAGAATGCGCTGAGGTGGTTGGCAAGCCTTATTACATCTGTCAAGAACAGCTTATCTAAATATCTGCCGCTTGCTGGCGGCACTATGACCGGAGATATTATCGAACAAAGCAGATTTGTCAAGCAGCGTACCGACGTGACCAAGGGAACGACGCCATCATCAACTAAGTATTGGGCTATGTACAATTGTGACAAGAACGGCACGACATGGGCTACAAATAGTATAGGCATTTTTGAAACAAAATTAGATTCAAATAACAATGTTAATACATATATAGGAGCGTGTCAGAATGTGGCTGGCTCATCGAATAAAGCGGATATAGGAGTTGTTTATAACAGCGATGGCTCAACTTATGGTTATGCTCCTACTCCTTCCAGTGCGACGGACAGTAGTACAAAGATAGCGACCACAGCATGGACATATGGAATGCTGAAGCAGTTTGTGTTTGGACAACAGATTACTTCGGGTAACTCATATTCATTTTCATACAGGGGTAGAGGTGTATGCTTTATAGTAATGTTAAGAGGAAGTAACTACGGCATTTATGCTTGCGATAACTGGTCTGGAGTAGCGGCAGTTCATTCGATAGGTAATGTTACCGTAACTTGTTCTGGCTTGAATGTAACCATCAAGAACAGTTCGAGTGTGGCACTATCAATGCTTATATTTATACCGCCGACATATACGTCATAAGGACACTCAAATGAAACTAAAGGTGCTAAACAATGAAATGACTATACAACTTATGAATCAGAGAGAGGACTACATCCTCGAGTTTAGATTCGACAGAAACAATCAGAAAGCTGACATCTATCATGTCACAGAGCATTACACGAACAAGACTGAGGAGCATATAAGCACCGTCACACAGCCGTTTGCGGTCATGCAGTCCTATGTGGATGATGGATGGCAGCCGATGTATATTTTAACCA
>Ga0065711_1029194_pt1 | contig 37190 bp, 21 predicted proteins | sample Hoacrofraction12_FD_59098 | JGI IMG/M metagenome (GOLD analysis project Ga0065711, IMG submission 59098) | Hoatzin crop microbial communities from Cojedes, Venezuela - Epithelial fraction 12 v2 (version 2) | ecosystem: Host-associated > Birds > Digestive system > Esophagus > Crop | place...
GAAGTTAAACAAGACTGGGCCCAGTACTGACCCCTGGGGGACACCACTTGTTACCAGCCTCCAACTAGACTCAGCGCCGCTGATGACAACCCTCTGAGTTCTGCCATTCAGCCAGATATCTATCCACTTCACCGACCACTCATCCAGCCCACACTTCCTCAGCTTACTTTTGTAAGCTTCCTTTACCAGCATATTTACAGGTTAAGTTTTGAAATTTGATTTAATTTAATGATTTCTATTGTATTCTTTAATATCACAATAGCTGAAAAAGAGAAATTAAAGAACACACAGGTGGACAATTTTAACTCTGCTTCTTCAGTTAGTCATATTACCTCGTTTTTAGCATATTACATGTAAGTCCTGAATGTATCATGCACAATATAATCTGCATGAATTGATTTCTGTGATCTCACTGCTTTCTGTAGACGTCTGTATGATACTTGACATCATGGTCCATCTTCTCTGTTCTCTTCACTGTCACTAAAATTGCATTCTTTTGATGACAAGCAACTGGCCATTGATGTATTGTTTACACTTCTGAGGCAGTTTCAGGGTCTCCTCTACACAGATCAGCTACTTGCTATTTCTATGTAATTGTGACCAAAAAAAAAAATCTATATCCAGAGGCATTACACCACATAGTTGTACAAAGCTAAATAAACGCTAAACCGAATTACCCACCTGGTTATCAGCTAAACAAGTTCCCAGATGGTCTCATATGTCCCTGGTCTTTCTCAGCTTTGGAATAGAATAGCATCACAGGGTAGAAGGAAAGGAACATGGAAAAAAAAAGTGGCAATATCAATAAGAAGGCAATAGATATAGGTGTGGGTGGGTGGCATTGCCATAAGGAGCAAGAAGAGGAACTATGATTTTGAGGAACATAGGTACGAGGAAAGGGTTGCCATTTGTGGACATTTTAGGAGTGCAGGCAGGAAGAAAATGTTTTAAAGAATATTTCTAACAGCTAAAATTCTTATTTCATACTCATGGAAATACAACAGTTTTAGTCAAAGGTTTCCAACATAAACTTAAGCAGAACAAAGGTGCACCTGCACTGCAGCTTTTCTGTGCATGTTGGCCACACTTTGTGAAGTATAAACTGCCAAAAGCAAAAGCTGAGAGTGGACTATTAGTCCTTCTAAATAATTAATATGACTGTTACGTGAAGAGGGGGGGATGCCAGGCTCATCCATTTACATATACACAGAATATTTCACTGTTAATTACAGATTCCAGTTGGACTAAACTATCAGGACATGAATAGAATAAATCGGATATCGCCTTTGCAGTAAAAGAGGCCAGTAAGCAAAATTTCTAAAGTGCTGCAGTACTAACTGAAGTTAGATGGTTCTGCAGAGCCTGTATTTTAAAACTGTCTGTTTTTCTTGCATTGACTTCACCACATTTTATATTTTTTTATAAATAAAACCTTTAAAGCTATGACATGGGAGTGAATATATTTCTGTTCTGCAGAAGTATATAAATATATACTTTATATATCAGTACGTCCAGTTAACATATCTACATTATTAAATTCTAAATATGTCTTAGAAACATTTTTCTACTCCCTGGAACTCATTATATCATTTCCCCTGTTACCACAGGACTATTTGTTCTAGTCTCTGATGTTTACTTTTTTGTATGCTACTCTTTGAAAAGCAGAGCTTCCAGCACTTTTCCAGTTTTCCCTGTTTCTATCACTGTTGTTGTGCTTGCCTTTACTGAAGGATTTCAGAGCTTCTCAATGTATTGTAATAATAAAAATAAAATGCAGCAGACTTTCATCTCAAGGTGTGGGTGTTTTAATCCTGATCCCATAACAATCATCAGACGTTTAATAGAGTTCAGATGTGGGGGGAGAAAGCTAGGTCTGATATGATATTACCCCTGTGTTAAGATAGTCAAATGAATAAATGCTCTCTCCCTGTTTCTGGAGCCAACCTTCAGCCTGCCAAACCTCCCCATCTAACTTCTAGAGAAGAGCAGATACTAAGTGCAGTATTGGGTCAGCTGTTTCACCTTTTCTGCCTAAAGACACCATCCAAAAAATTGTAGCTTATCAAAATAAGTGCTGTGGAGGTAGTATTGATCCTTTTTTTAGGCCATCACAGTTACATAACTGGAATGACAGAAAACCCCTCTCTTTTGTATTTTTCAAACATGGGCAAGTTTCCACAGTCACTTTTTTTTTTTTTGATTCACTGAATGGATGACTGAAGACTGATCAATATAAAACATTCTATAGATTCCAGAGAAACTATCTTCACACGTAAGTGCTTCAAAAAGTCAGTAAAACGAAAAAAGCAAAAATTCAGTGACACGAAAATTTTTGTCAAGAATTTTCTATATATGTGTGCTAAGTAATTTGCATACAAAGCATACTAGATACAGGAAAAGTTTATAAAATCTGCTTAACTTTCTACCACTTTTCCATCACTTTCATAATGTGGGTCATATGAACCCTCAGTGTGTGGGTTACACCAAGAGCTTTCTTTTTTCTTCTTTCAGAGAAATTAAGGGAAATAAGAAGGTATCATTCTGCTAAGAAACTTTGTATCTACATTTCCCAAGTATACACGTCTACTTTACCTAGAAGTGGACTTTTATTCCTGAATGTTACATCTCTGATTCATGCAATTATTTCTAGAGCTGTCCTACTTATGAGAGGGGCTCAGGGGTTGCATGTACTTTGAAGCATACAGCAGAGTGCACCTCCCATCTGTGTGGACAGAGCCAATACTGTGTGTCACCTCCATTTATCACACCTCCTTTGCAGTGACATCACACCTCCTTTGCAGTGACAGCGCACATCCAGCATCAGAAGGACAAAGTGATCCAGGATATTTCCTAAATCCCTGGCCAGGAGGAATTCTCTTGGAAGCAAGATTTGTTTGGAGTTCAGGTCATGTGTAACGGCAATACAGACAGCAGGTGCTGGATACTCCCAGGATGTGCCCAGCTCAGGTACAGTGTCAAGTAAACACATCAGAGTTTTGATATTCTCCGATCATTCGAAATAAACCATTCTTTATCCTATCATTGAAGTATCCCTGAAATTACTTTGCATGTCCATCAGAGTTGAGGTCTTTTCCATGCTATGAGGTACTTCACACATTTTCAGTTGCTATAAACACAGAATCATAATGAGATTTTCAGCTTCAATCACTACTTCATTTGTATGACAGATCATTCCTATATTATTGTATTGTGTTGCTTACCTTTGTCTCAGGTAATCTACACTATGTTAGCAATGCTTTTGAAAATATAAGAAAAATAGAAGTCACAAAGTAGCTAGGGTGAACTTTCATGATTTTCAACTTCTCTAGAGGTATCAATCATTGCAGTTGCAAACTTCAGAATACAAATAGGAGCTGCATCCCTTCATACCCTTCTAACAGCACATCAAAAAAAAAAAAACAGAGGCATCCACTGAAGAGAAAAACAAAACAAAACAAAACATTACAGCACAGAATTATTTTCTGTCTGACAGGTGCAGATTCTGTGTCATAAACTGAAAGACCCTGAGAATAATAATGAAGCTACAAAACATCTAGGAAAAGAGGTGAGAGCTTGTCTACCTGCAATCTTCAATGCATTTAAGTTGCCCTTTTAGCTTGCATTTCACAGCTCATTTACAATTAAATACAAAACCTGTCTTTGTTTTTAATACTAACATGATAAGAATAATGATAATCCACACCAACAAAAAGGAAAAAAAAAAAAAACTGCTTTGTCTGATAAAACAAAATCTGCCCTGAGGACTTTTTCTAATGAAAAATAAATTTATAAACAGTGGTTCCTGGCTGTGTTGTGTGTCAGTACAACAGAGCATTCATTAGGCTTTTACCAGTTATATATTAGGAAGCACTTTGATACTGCATCCTCTGCCAGTGTATTTTCACAGTGAGAAAAACAAAAATACACACTCTCTTATTATAGAGATACTGAAGGATTCAAAAATATACTCACTGTGGAAAACAAAGATTCCAGTCACCATCAAATACTCTTTTCCTAGCTGAATCAAAAACATGAGGAGGACCTCTGTTTGAGATTAGACATTTGAACAGAGCAGTGTAGAAAAATGCGTTTCTAATTGTGAAGGAAGGGACCGGTAAGTAGCAAAGGTCTTTGCTGTGAGTTATATGGAAAGGAAAGGAAGGATTGTCATGGATGAGGGAGGGTTGTTGGGGGGGGTGCATGAAATTACTATACTCGTATTAATGTCAGTGGAATTGGGAGGGACTATTTACTTCTGTCCAGGTGCTCACTTGAGTGTCTGGTGTAAGGAGAGTTTGCTATTCATCACCATTCTTCTACACCTACAATTCATCAAGAAAGGCCTGAAAAACATATGCAAGAAATTTCATTTTTAAAAAAATATATCTGACAAAAGAAGAGTAAGAAAGGAGGCAAAACAAGTTTATTTTAGCACTAAGTTTTCAGTTAATAATTAGCAATGCTGTTTTGAACTGTTGCATGCCATGTTTTATTCAATAGTCCATCATTTTTTTTAGAGACACAATAATCCATAATGTAAACAGCTTGGATAAATACAATGCTGTCTCTTAGTTATGGATACTTTTATTACAAAAAAGGCTGTATTGTGCATCCCCTTTTCCCAAAACTATTTCGACACTGAACATAAAGTGTAGAAATAAATGGCACATGATGCTCAAAGCATTGAAGTGTCAACTCTTTGTGCTTTGTACATAACTCTATTACAGTGACTCGTATTTCACTGCATATATATTGAACATAGGATGGGAAAAAGAGAGAGTGAGACAGTGAAACTAAAATATTTGTCAGGAGAAATAAGCAAGTACCCTGAAGACTTCAAACACTTGAGAACTCGTATTTGAAGGTTGCAGGCAGATATTCAGCTTTAAAAATGGCTCATGTACCTGGAAGCCAATGAGAGCCTTGTCTTTCTCAGTATCTTGGACTGTAATCTCTCTCATCGTAATCCTTCTGATTGGTCTTGTTTCATTATTTTGCCTGTTAGCTGTGGAAAGCCATGATGGGCTGAGTCCATTCTTTTCGTCACTAGTTCAAGGACTTTTCCCAGTGCAAATCAGGCTAAAGCAACGTGTTTACCCTGCTTCCTTCATTTAAAGCACCAGAAAACTGAAGAAAAATAAGCCACATAAAGTTTATAGGGAAAGATGATTTTAGCTAATGATGGAGTTGGAAAAGTACAAAAATTTTGTAATTCAGAAGTCTGGATTAAAAACAACCTTGAACTATGGTAGTTCTAAAATTAGATGCTTATAACAGAAGGCAATTGTGCATACTGGAGCAGGAAAACACCTGTGAAAATACAATCTATATGGAAATTTTAAATAGTAGTCTACTCTCAACATAAATTTTTATTAATGTTTTAATTTATAGATAATTATTTTAATATTTATACAAATAATCTTATTATAATTTCTCCTCTTGTTCCTTAAATATTTACAGAGGTAAATAGTTGTTTTTTGGGGGTTTTTTTTTTTCATCCTGTTTAAATGAATGGGCCACCTTGTTGCTAAAGCAACGACATTTTGAACAGTATAAAAAAATCTTCTTTCATGTTATGGCTATTCCATCTTGGCCCTCAGTGGAAAATAAACTTATGCCAAATATTTAGAGAAGTCTCAAATCATATCCAGCACAGCCATTAATATTCAACATTCTAACAGGATGTCTTAAATGCTGTTAGGTCAAGAGAGGCTGCAGTCTAATCAAAGGAGGGTAACATTAAATGAGTCATAAATTGTTCCTATAATTGAAAACGTAGAAGAACAAGAATAAAAGCTCTTGTTCTAATTTCTAATTCAATGTTCCTCATGATCTTTCTAAAAGAATGTGATGCCAGTGAAAGACTTAACTTGTAACTCATCTATAAGAAATTTTCTGCTGTTAGTATTGTAAGTGAACCAGTGACAATTACTTTGGATGGTACTATGCTATATTCCTACTTACCACGACAACACAGAAATCTGCTGAGAGCTTTTCTTGGTAGGATACTACAACTAGTCTGAGCTCCTTATCCTTCTGCTTAGAAGGCAATCCTCCTTCTCTGCATGTGGAGAAAAGTTAATCCCTCTGAATGAAAACAATTATTCCCTTGTTTCACCTCCAACTTTACTTATCTTTCCAAGCACAGAAACAGAGACAACTTTTAAATTTGGCTAGACAGGTATGTATTCTGCCTTGACTTTCACCTTCGGTAACCTAATGGAAAGTGCACTGAGTATAAATCCAAGATTCTGAGCAATATTACCTACTTAGATATCTACGATGTTGGTTTGAAACAGCAGAAAAACAACCTGGTGAAGCATTCGATCAGCACAAATAAAAAAAAAACACCTTAGACTACCTGGTCATAAAGATCTGATTTTATTTTGTTTTTGTTCCAGACAGAAGCAAGGTTATCAAACAGCCTCTTATTTTGTACTTGAATAAAAATCATTCCAGGCAAGAACTCTCTTTTCATTAACATTTTTATTATGTCAGACTTGAACAAATGCAGCCAGTTCAATAGACAAGAAAAAACACCAGTGTCCCAGATCCTTCTACATTTCAGTGTCCCAGAAGAATGCTGAAGTTTATGGCAGTATAAAGAGAAAAGGAGACTATAACGTATGCTGCTACTTGAAACAAGTGAGAACTGTCTCTGGCAAAGCCAAGTACCAGCATAAGTTTCCAGAAGAATACTTATACTTGTAACAATGTAATACATATAGTTCCACAGGAAAAAAAAAAAAAAAAAACACAGATCTAGCATCTGCCTATTTCTTGTCTTTAGCAAATGTTGTGTAATATTCTGCTCTTTCCTTACTCTCTCTTGCCTACTTTATTTTAGCACTCCTGGTTTAAACAACGTAGACAAAGATTGTGATGATGCTGATTTTTGAAAAGTTTAAACCTCTCATTTAACCACGTCAAGGAGAGATGTCTGTAAATATGCAGCCAGATCTAGAGTGCTACAGCAATATTTCTGCTATACTTACAATGCATAGCTATAGTATATTTTCTAAAATGCAAGCACTTAGATAGTCTTGACATTTGCCACGTCTCATGAGGAATGAGGTATGAGTTATTTTGAAAAAATACCTCTGTGACAGAAATCCCTGTACATTGAGTGAAAACACCAAGTTCAATTCTTTTTGCGTACCAGGTTTTGATCTATGATTCTAATCATCCCCTGCCTGATCTTAGTTGCTCAGAGTAATAGCAGATCATGCAATGCACAGGTCATTCCTTTGGTAGTTAATGCTGACAATCAAAAATACATGCCGCATTAAAATTTAGAATTTCATTCTCTGTCTATAGAAGAGCAAAATCTGTTGCTTAAACACATACAAAAAGTTGGCAGGCAACTATGACAAGAGCTGAGTAGCTAAAGGTGTCGTGCTGATCTCTTTGAATCTGTGTTATCCCCGTGTGTACAGGTCTCCTGTTACTTGCTCTTTATCAATGTTTTGGTAGAAGATCCTTTTAGAAAGTTACTGAGACCCCGTATTTTGCTTTAAGCTTTTTTTTTTTTTTCCTACCAAAATTTTACACAAATGCACAAGGCACTGAAATACATTTTTCTTCTTTAATGTGAAGATTCAAGGTGAAGGCAACTTCCACTGCTATCATTAAATACTTATGGTAATGAAAAGCTGTCCCAGGCTGCTGCAGCAGCAACCTTATGTCCCTCTCCCACACAGTTAACGGCAAGCTGAGGGGCCTTCTGATCACGTTTGGTTGTTACTTGGTGGTGTTAGTTTCCCTGAGTTCTCTCAAGGGTCAGAGAGGGATAAGCACTACCTTTTCCTCAGCACAGCTGCGTCCTATTTGCTCACCTCAGAGCAAAGTACAGTGATACACTAAGCTCCGTCAGCTTTATAAAGCTGAGGGGAAGAATGCCTCACTTCAGCAGCAGTGGCGCCTGGCAAGGACAAATAACTCGGCAAGCGTCAGAACACTTCCAGCAGAGGCACATCCAACATGAACTGCAGCTCCCACTAAAATCATTGATTTGAAGTGATGGCTGCCATCCTATACTGTGAGCTGTACAAATGGGCAATGTGCCCTTCTGCTGAACCCTATTGATCTGCACGAAGCTTAGGACAGACACAGCTGTGCAGCTGAACAGACCACAAGGCAGAGCTGAGGCTTCATAGGCAAAAATCAATCTGTTATATTTAAAAAAAAACAAACAAAAAACCAGAAAGAAGAATATAAAATCCTACATTTCAAGATCTAAATTAATCTTTAAGTAATAACGATTAGAATGAGGACCACTTTACATCTGCAGACTGGGGTTTCTGGCAAGTTGTTCTGCTGTGTTCACTACAGATCATTGGCAGGAGTGAAAGCACCCTACTATGCCTGATCTAGTCCATCTGTTCCCATCTCTATAAAGGAATGCAACCATCAGGACAGTTTAAGCTGACTGTTTTTAAATCAGCCCAGAATAGCAGTAGGCAATATTTCAGGACAGAAAGAAAAGAAGCATCTCCTCAATAGAGGTGTTTTGATAGAGAAATACATACATTTCAAAAAAGAGTTTAGGATGAACAAAAAAGCAGAAACTGTGCTCCTGCAAGAGAGCCAGGGTCGTCATTATATGTCGCCTCCAAGAAATGACACTTCTTATAGAAGTTTGCCCCATTTTTTTCCTTACTGTAGTAATGTATTTTTCTAGCACCTAGATATTCCTCTGCGCTCTCCTGTCCAATTAGAGAAAAGGTCAGTCCAAAATAAGTACAAGTAAAGTTTATAAGGGCTGACAAGAAGTTGGTAGCAGATGGCACGAATGCAATCATATTAATTCTGGGTAATGCTTTTTCCACATATTAGCAATTCAGTTGTTGTGCTCAGAATGAGATTTAAAATAAAAACTGTGAACTTATGGCAGTAAGAAAGTAAAACAGTACATCCAGTGTCGGAAAAGGAAAGTGTAATTGTAGCGTGCTGCAGCAGCACTCTAATATTGCCAAAAGTAACAATACGGAAGGCAAATAGTTGTTAGCATCGTCAATCGTACTGTGCAGCTATGATGCTGGAGAAAGGCATGATGTTTCCCTGCAGATTTCTAAAAAGAGCATTGATCCCCTTACTGATGTGCTTTAGTTTCCCTACTCCGGCGTTGCCAGGTGCACATGCATTCTGCCTCATTTAGGTTCATTTCAAGTTCTTTTTTCCCCTTAGGGGGCTGTCATTGTTCGTATTGCAGGTTCACTCCCTTTCAGTTCTTGGTCAGCTATGACCAGTGAAGTAAAACACAAGCAAGACAATCATCAGAACTGCCCCTGTGACTATTATTTTCTGGTTTTTGACAACTCGTTGAAAGCAACATGGGAAAAAATGCCTTTTCTCATCATCTGTACCTGTATGACCATTCTGATCTTGTCAGCAGCTTCTTTTATTTCAACATGACAGGCAGCTACCATGAGCTTATTTGGGGTCCAGTTACTCCAAGAAGCAGAGGGGAAGGCACAAGCCCTCCCCACTGTATTCTTCTTAATAGCTGAGAAGTCATGGTCTCTTTACTCCTACAGACTGTGTTTGTGTTTTGAGATGTCGTTCACAGAGTAAACAATAAAAGTATTTATTTTTTTATCCCAGTTTTATATTTCCAACATTGACCACAGTGGATGCTCAGGGAAAGATTATGAGAATATTTTCTTTACACATCTTGAGTCAGTGAGTTCCACCATTAACTGTATTATATGGAAAAGTATTGCTTTTAGTGTATTTAAATTATTGCCTTGTAATGTTCATTTTCCCTCTATATATTTCTAATGAAAAAAGTAAAATTGTTCCCTCCTTATCTTCTCTATACCTCTCATAACAATGAAATTCTACTATTTGCCATTCGATTGTCTCTTTTGCAGGCTTTATTTAGTTTTCCTCACAACCCTCTCTCATATTCCTCTTCATCCTTCTCTGTATCTTCTCAAGCTCTATTGTAACTCTTTTGAGGGTAGAGCTGCACTTAACAGGCATGCGATCAGATAAAGAGTGGCATAATATATTTGATTGGTTGCCTCTTCTTTACCTAATAACTCCTACCATTCTCTCTTTTTGTTTGACAAGCACTGAATATCAAACTGACCTTCTCATGTAACTTCTTGTCATGACTCTAAGGTTTCTTTCCTAAGTGTTAAAAGCAAATATTGCCATTCTCATTTGACATGTAGAGGAGATTTATCCCATTTGTTAAACTCAGTAACTTGAATTTTACATGTGATTTTATTCTATAATTAGTCAGTAATATGAGATTCTTCCACAACTTTTTATGGTACCAAGGACCTGTTCTGAAGTTGCTGAAGGCAGCAGAACCAGAGCGATTACGTTTCTAAAGCACTTTCCCAGCACTGTTGTTTGATCATTACAGTTATTATTTGAATGCTTGTGAGGGAAGGACAATGCAGCTGGGCCTAGCTCTACTTACATAGATTTCAGCAGAGGTGTTCATATCATGAGTGAATGCATATGCAGCATTTGAACAAACATAGCATCATCTCACTTGGAAAGATGAAATACAGTTTAGCATTATGTGCTTAAGAGTCTTATAGAGTGCTGTAAGTAAAAGAAATGGAAACTCTATTCTGCTTCTAAGTGTAATGGGAAGGAAATATTTCATAATGCTTCCACTAGTGACAGCAGAAGATGGAAATTCTTAAGAAATTATATAGCAGAAATCTATTAGCTAGAGCAATCTGCAATGTAAATACTTTGTATTTAACTAATTAACAAGGTCCAGGAAAGATGTTTTGATTCCTCTCAGATAAGGGTGAGAAAAATTTTCCCTCTGAGGGTGATGGAGCACTGGAACAGGCTGCCCAGGGAGGTTGCGGAGTCTCCTTCTCTGGAGATATTCAAGACCCGCCTGGACAAGGTCCTGTGCAGCCTACTGTAGGCGACACTGCTTCGGTAGGGGGGTTGGACTAGATGACCCACAGAGGTCCTTTCCAACCCCTACCATTCTGTGATTCTGTGATTCTGTGAAATCACTTCAGAATGTGGACATCAAGTCATTTAATGAGACATAAATGTGTGCAGAATGTACAATTTTTTTTTAATATAGGAGATTGTGGTTTTGCCCAGAAATAACTTTCTGCTGGGCACCATCAAAATGATGGACAAAAATGCTTGATAGAAGTAATGATGAATAAACTTACAGATGAACTATGGACTTGGAGAACACCCCATAGAAAAAAATGTTCCTTAACAACGAAAAGACTGCAGTCAAAACTTGACAGTAGAAAAGAATGTGTAATGGGAGAGGTGGAAGTAGAGGGCTTCATTACATGAATGATGACAGATGTTAAGAGGAAAAAACACGGGCATCGATGCTTTGGAAGCTAGAGGGAGGTGATTTTCCATCATTTATGCAAGTTTCCTTCCAAAGACTGCCTTTCTCGTTTACCAGGATCTTTTCACATTTTTAACCACAAACATAACTCTGCTTAGAGGTGTCAGCTGTTTCATGTAATTTCAAAAGCAGCAACATCTTAAGATTTATGTATTCAACAGTTTGAGTCTGAAGGTTGACCTCTATAGCTCTCCTTTTCTGAACTACACAACTCCAGGTACCATACACTTGCTAATTTTTTATTTGGCTTGTGCGAACACTAGTCATTACTCTGGCCATGTCTATAGCATATGCATTTGATTGATAGCTCATTTAAATTACAAGTGTCTTGATTTTTTTTTTTTGTTCCAGCCCTTATTTATTGAAGCATGTCTATAAACTCTGTGTTTAACTTCCATGAAAAAAGGACAGCCTGAATCACTCTAATTCCACAAAATTAGGCCCATCCCAATAGCTGAATCTCTGAATGGTCTCATATCAGGCGATTTTAAAGCAACCCAGAGGATGTTTATATGGAAATACTGCTTCTAGTGTAAAGAAATTTCATATTTTATTCTATGATTATGAAAAAAAAGTGTGCAATTACAGCTGATACCACTAGAAAACTGAAAAAAACCCCACAATATTTTGCTTGCTATTTGCATAAAGGACACATCTAAATGGAATTTAGATAGAATTAAGTACATAAGCCAAAGTAAGAGAGACAATAGATGCATACAGAATGGACATTGGGTGTTCAGCATCAACTGTTTCACTTCAGAGACCCACAAGAAACCACTGAGTTTCTCTGTTTACTCTAGCACCATTTGCCACGTAGAGCTTCAGTGTCTTTGAAGGACTTCACCTAGCAGGCACTGACAATTCTGAGTGCGGTACAAAGCAGAGCAGGACACAACCACCATAGCGAAATGCAGGCCTGCCAGAGAAGTTTTGTAACACCTGCCTTCCACGTAGCAGCTCATTGCTTGTAACTGCAAGTCCCACTGAGCCTGGAGGAAGGCAGCCCATATCTCCACCCTGGTATGAGCAGACCAAGAAGTCTATGGAGATAAAGTACTGTTCAGCCAGGAATCAGAAAGAGTAAGAAACTGCAAACAGGAGTGTGGTGGAGTCTGTGAGTAGGCATGCTCCAGGAAAGAGGGAGATCCTGGTTCTGGATCCAAGTAGTTAGGTTTAGAAAACTGACCACAGTAAAACTCTGGAGCAGTGACACATTCCTCACAGGATGCTGCCAGACTTCAAAAGTCCTGTACAATTAAGACTTCTCACCACTTCATGCAGTTAAATAGGACTGCAACATCAAAAAACTCCACGCTTACCTACATACAAATAAATAATAGTAATAAAAAGTGATCTTGGCAATAGTTTTTGTTTACAGTATTTTTTGCTTACAGACATTTTGACTAGTACATATGCAAAACTTCTTACAGAGAGCCTGTTTGAGACCCTTAAAGAAAATCGTAAGAGTTTAAAGAAGTGCACAGTAAAGAGCCAAGATTTCTGATGAGGTTTACAGAAGTACATGCTTCAGATGGGGATCATTCTTGCAAAAAATTTTGTAGCTGACATCTTGTCTAGAGCATAATTTGACAAGTCAGTGCAAGACTCCGGAGAGAGAAAAAACATAAGTACATACACTGCTAGCATACAGGATTTGATCATGAGAGAAGGCAAAAGGAAACAGCTAAAGCAGAGGCAGAGCCAGAAAACTAAAAAGCAACTGAAGACATCGACTTCCACAGGAGTATGAGGAGCTCTGCCACTGCCCCCGTACAGAGTGTGTATTTTCAGATACTTCAGTAATGTGGCCCCAGTTTGATGGGTAGGTTGGCAGGAATACTTCTCCAAGAAGGCTAATGCTCTGGGGCATTTGGACGTAAGAGGGAGTCTGCTTATGAAAAGACCAAGGGCATGTGTGAGGCTAGTTACTGAACAATGGATATAGCATTAACAGTCTAGGTTGAAACATAGCTTTTAATAAGTAAAAAGGCATCACACAAGGTTAAATACAGGTTTAGGATTTTGTAGTGTTGTTTCAAAGCAGAAAACTGGACTCCTACCAAAGACAGGATGTGAAACAGTTGGGAATAGCTTAACCAGACTTCGATTTATTACTATAATGAAGAAAATCTGACTGATTTAGTGAGAAAGTTCTTTAAACTGTCAATACAATTGTTTCTGAAAATTAAGCAGGTACAAGAATGCGAAGCTACTAATGAACATAACAGTGCACAGAAGAGCAATAAACCTATAATCTATAAGCAGAAGTTTCAGTACATGTTTCTATTTTGAATCCCTCTTACACAAACCAAAGAACAAATTTCTGGTTCTCACTGCTTGAGTTTTCCAGGATTTCTTGTAAGGAAGAGGGCAGTGAGGGAAAAGAAATGTATCATGTGTACAGCAAGATAGACATTAGCAACACGCTGTCACCTTTACAGTCATTCTATTTTGAATGGTACCTTAAAAACTTTATTTGCTATGGGAAATCCTTGAAACATTTGTCAGGAGAGAATATGAGAAATACGTATATCAGAGATCATACTATGATGGGATTTCCTGGCTGCCTGAATGTTCAGTCTTTAAAAACTGAATCTAATAATAAGATTGCATTTTCCACTGCATTTTGTCGAGCTTCCTGTTCATTGCTGTCTTGTTCACCAGTCGCTACTGATGAGTTCTTACAGATCATTACTAGAAGTGTGGGTTGGGACTCAGTTTGAGACTAAGACATCTTGCTCAGTGAAGACCTAAAGCTTGATTTAGTTGGTGCTTTATGCCATATAACAAACTAAAGTTATTCAGGATACCTTCACAGGGACAGGACACACGACGAGATCAGGATCTGTGGGGATACCTTTTGGCTCAGCACTTAGAGGATCTCCACTGACAGTTGCTGCTTTTATATAAGGAGCTGGACTGAGCCTTATTCAATGTACCCTATGGATTGAAACAGCTCTTAGCCAGAGTATCTCCTTTAGGAGAGCTAAACCAATCTGTAAGCTCCACCAGTGTTTATAGGCTTAGATACCTCATGCCTACAGGGATCCAGAGTAGGCATGAAGCCCATGTCTCAGTTGCATAAAGGTGTCTCAGAGCAGCTAAATTACCTTAGAATATGGAAGTCGTCTTCAGGGATATAGCTACAGGCACAAGGCCTGTAGGCAACCCTTCCCTTCTGGAGTGGTACCTGGAGGTCAGGCAAGATATCCCAGAAGACTGTTTTAGTCCACACAGAAAAGTTTCAAAGAAAATAATATAAGCAAGTTTGTCCTTCAGGAAATCTGCAAATCTGTTTGCTTTGTGGGTTACTTTTACAAGCACACCACAAAGCATCAATAATTTCTTACTAATTAGCCTTTCCCTTGTTTCCCAAGTTCAGAGAAGTCCAGTCCTAGCTGGTGATGTATTTTAAGAATATTTTTTTTATTAATGTAAAATGAGACAATAATCTTCTTGCTTTTCATCACTGGTCTTTGTTTCCCTGATCTTTTTCCTCTTTTATTTTTCTGGGCTCATCAATGACTTTTTGTCACTGTTTCTAAAGACTAAGATTTTAAGCACAGAAAAGACTATTAAATCATCTGATTTCAACTCTTGGAGCAAAAAGACCATAGGATACCACTCATTCACCCTAGCTGAACTAAGTCAACAGCCTTAACACAAAAGCACCCCAGTAGAGTGGTTTTACCTTTGATTTGAAGACATCATGGGTTTAAAACACTGCTGCTTCCCTTAGCAGTTTGTTCCACAGGGGACTATACTTCCTAATGGTGAAAAGCCATAGCCTGTTTTTATTTGAATTGCCTTAATTTGTTATCAGTGATTTTATATTCACCTTCAGTCATTGACTGAAATGATTTAATACTAAGGAACCCTACTAGTTAAGCTTCTATGCAGCTATGATTCCCCACTGACATCTCATTTTCCACTTCTGTTCAAAAAGGCAGTTCTTAATCCCTTTAAAAATGCTCTTTATTGATACTTTGTAATGCGTTTTTTTGTAGTCAATGTGTTATAAGTGACTAATAAACCACCTAAGAACAATTGTTCTTTGATTTTAGTTTTATGAATTCCACTTCTAATGATATGAATGAATGAAATCATGTTTCTTTGACAGGGCTTCTTTTCCATAATATTAAGATGTCTGGTCTTAATTATATTTTCATCCTTTCATTTTCAGCCTGGTTTCCTATGGAGATGAGACAGTACTGTCTGTGTTTGCTTGCTTATTGATCAGCCTCACCGAGGAAACCATGAGCTAACTGGCAATTTCAAACATATTTGGCAGGGTGCTACAGATTTCAGAGCTTTCATGTTTCTGTTAAAAAAAAAAATTACACAACAGAAGAAAAATGACATTTGAATGCACCCATGAGCCCTACTTTTATTAGACATCAGACCTTGCAGATCCTCAAGTCTTGGCTTTCAAGTCTTCATTGTTTCTGCTACTCATTGAATTTGTTGCTTGTTCACTGCATCCAGTTTCAGCTACTCCTTTATGCTTAGGATTCCTGTCTGGCTAACTAACCAATATCTAACTGGATAAACAGCGTGGAGCCCAGTTTAATTCCTAACTGGAGGGTACTTCTATAATTCTAGAATACCTCTGATAATCTCGTATTTATTTAAAATTAGCATCCTTTAACCATAGAATCATGAAATCACACAGATTGGAAGGGGACTCCGAAGCTCATTTGCCCAGTGCAGTCCTAGTTAGAACAGGTTGTTTAGGGCCTTGTTCAGTTTTGCTTATTTCCAAGGATGGACATCCCACAGCTTGCCAGGACAGTCTTTTCCAATGTTTAACCACCTTCACAATAATAATTCTTCCTTACACTGCATTGGAATTCCTTGTACTGAACCTCCGACCCTTCTCTGTGTACCTCTGAGAAGTCTGGCTGCACCTTCTCTACAACCTTCCAATAAATAGCTTGTTAAGGCTAAACAAACCCATTTCTTTCTGCCTCTCTTTGCACATCATCATCTCCAGCCCCAAAAACATCTTGGTGGCCCTTCACCAGACTCACTTCAGTATGAATGTGTCTTGCACATATTGGCAAACCGAATACCAGACACAGTACCCCAAGTTTCACAAGTGCAGAAGGATGGCTGCCTTGGACCTGCTGGCTGCATTCTTGCTAATAAAGTCAAAGATGCTCCTTCTCCGTCTAGATTCAAGCATACACTGTTGGTTCATGTTAAAGTTGTTGTCCACCAAGACTCTCAGGTCTAAAACGAGCAGCTACTGAATCTTATCAGATTTCTGGGCAAAGCTATCTGGTGTTTCTGTCCTAGATATTTCTTCAATTATTGCTTTTTTATGAGATTTTTAAGCAATGGACTGGAGAGCACTTTGTAATTTTGATACATGAGTATATCCACCTTTTTTTTAAAGTATGGAAATTGAAAGTTACTATTGATTTTCATCATCACTTCCTTGTCTAAATCTTAGGGTAACCTAGAGTAGTACTGGCATTTCTTTTGTTCCAGATGTATTTTAACTTTATTCAAGATTATACTTCCACATTACTATTGCTTTCACAACAGTAACTTGCAGGATGTTGTTCCTGCTATGTTTAGATTCCCTTATCTATTTATTTCTTACATTTATAACTCACTACGTATACCAATAACTAATGACTTGCCATTTTTATATTTGTCAGATACTGAAATAATACTTGCCATTTCTTCCTGAGCAAAGTGGGGAACTTTGGTGTCTTGAGAGCCAAAGCCATCATACTGTGAACTGTAATAGAAAAAAGCTCATTTTTACTAAGTCCCCATTTTCATTTGTATTTTTCTGCCTTTATGATCACTTCACAGTCTTACAAATCTATCTTGACTATTGATTTTGATAAAATACTCCCAAACCTTTTAGCAGTCTCTTGTGTGCTGAACTTCTCAGCCAATTTCATGACTTTCTTCTCAAAGGTGTATTATTTATGGCTACTGAGTGACTGGAATTTTTGATTCCATTCTCTTTCCCTTTGGCTGTTTTTTATCTGCTTGGATGTCTTGTAGGAAAGAAGTAAAAAACACAGAAAACTAGTATAAAGCAAGAAAAAATTATGGAGGGGGCATCAGTCAGGCTGACTAGCTAGCAGCTTCAGGTGAAGGAAGATAACCTGTCAACCTGTCCACCATTGTGCTAATAATAAGAAGACAGAGTTCACACAGATAGCCTCCCTTGTCGTAGAGCTTGAAAGAAGCCAAACCAAAAGAAATTGCTACAGTAATTATAGGAATGTGGACAGTAAGAGGATGTTTTAGGGCACTTTCTCCCTCCACTTTTCACTCTTCACAATTTGGGAAGTTTTGGGTTTTTTTCCAACTATTTTCATCCTTAAAAGAAGTATTTAAGGAGTGGATTCCTATTTTTCTTCCACATCAAGAATCCAAATATCTGGCAAAGGATAGTTCTGGGTAGAACTGAATACACCTTCTGATCTCAAATTTTTGCAGGATTATTCACATTTCAAGAGATGCAAGAAACAAACTGTCATGACAGACAACACTAATCACCTGGAACATGTTTTGAACAACACTATAAAGAGTTTCATGCCTTTTCTGTGAACTATCAGTCACCTTTTCTCTGTTGCAAGAAGGGGATGGATGCTTTCATCTCAAATTATTCTCTTCCCTGTTATTTCTTCAGTTGGTTTCTCTCTTCATTTCTGTACATATTTCTGAATTCTCTGGAAATCATTTTCAAAGCCATGCAGACATTTCAGGACACTCTTTGGTCTGCAAGCAATGCAGTGACAGTTGTCCTATTTTAGACAGAAACTGTCTTTCTGATTCCCTTGGGTACACCTACAATTTGAGTATAGATTTACCCACATCCATATGACATGCACAAGTCCTGAAACATCCCAACTCAGCTATCATCAAAACCCGTGTCTTCCAGTTACTGATACTGATATAAGATTTTTTCAGGAAGAATTTCAAGATGTCTGTAAGGCCTCCAGATATCCTTTTGCCCTATGCAAATTAATTGCAAAACGGCATTTTAGGGATGCAGAACCTCCCTTACTCTCCCCACACACATACATGAACAAGTGTTACTTCCCACTCATTCCTGCCCTTATGTTACTGTGTGACTGGCAGGAAGTTAGAATTGCTTACACATTTTGTGAAAACAAGTGAAAAAGGCCCTATAAGAATATCATGTCAGGGACAGGTTCCAGTGTGATTTCACACTTAATTGAACAACAGAAATTTCATGAGGTGAATGCAAGACGCAAATCAATAAGAAACGAAGTTTTATTTGTTCCAGCACTGATAGAACCACTTGTCTCACCTGCTCCTGTCAGTATGTTCTGGCGGGTGCCCAGTGTAGGGCTTACCAGAGTAATGGCAACACAAAGGCTTGCTAAGACATTGGTCTCATGTGTAATCTTACCGGGATGGTTAAAAATACCCTTTGTACTAAGTGCAGAATGAGACGGGGATAGAAAGGGAACATATAAGATAGGACAGTTAGAAAACTAAGTTATAGCTGCAATGTGAGAGGCACACTGTGCTGCTTTACCACATCACAAAAGATGATGAAACCTTGCCAACGACCAGCACAGGGTAAGTGATATCCCTGTGTTTCGCCAACCACCTTTTCACCAGTCCATACCTCTTAACTCCTGTCCTGATAATCATTAGGCTAAGTGTGTTGGAACTGTGATTGTCTCCAATAAATCTTAGCCACTGTAGCAAATATATGGCCATTCTTCAAATGAAGTCCAAGTGCTGAGATCTCTTGAGTGCAACTTTGCTGGCATCACAATGTTCAAGACCTTACATCAACACATCAATAACTTCCAACAAGGGCAACAGCAACAACAGAGAGGATGGCACTGATTACTGAGTCCAGTGACCACTGACAAACTGGCTGATACCGGTAATTTCAGTTGATGATTCTATTAATGGCAAATTGCCCCCATTGTAGGATTGCAACCTTTAATGGCAGAGAGCTATGAAATCTCCTTCCCACTCTAACAAACCCCCCAGAGATAGATGAATTATGGGCACAGAGGCAAATGAAGAATACCAATCCATAAGGGTTTTGAAAAGAGGAAAGAGTAACCTGGGAAGGAATTAAAAAATCTATGACACAATTAGTTGCTTTAAAAATAGCAAAAGCAAAAAAAATGTAGGATGTTGCAAATAAAGGGACAGTTCTCTGTAAAAAGCTGCTTTAGTCATCAATGTTAGCAGAACACATCAAAATAAGGGGAAAAGGAGTCAGATAAAATATTTCAAGTCATGGAGAATGGAAATCTCAATTTCTACAAGCAGACAGCAAGCTACCCACATTTGATAAACTACAAGAAGGGCAGGAACAAAACAAGAGGTCAGAATAGGCTATTGAAAATTTAATGTAATTCAAAGCTCCACTCTCCTAACATAACTTCTAACGCATAGACGCAGAAATGTAAAAAGACAGTTCTAGCAAATTTAAAAGTGACCTCATGGATGACTGGGCAAAAAACGTTTTGCCAGTCTTGATACTCTGAGGGTGCTCTGCAACAAAAGATGGGGAAAGATGCACACCCATGCTTCACACTAGTCACAGACAGCAGACACAGTTCTCATGTTTCAAGTCAGACAGCAATTTACAGTTCAGGGCTAGGGGAACAGTTTTCTGCTCATGACATGTGACAGTCTCATGGTTCATCAGTATTGCCAGGAGGTATGTGGGCTTGTTTTGGTTAGGCCTGGATAAATGCCAGGTGCCCATCAAAACCGCTCTACCACTCCCCCTCCTCAGCTGGACAGGGGAGAGGAAATATGATGAAAGGCTCGAGGGCAGAGATAAGGACAGGGAGAGATCACTTGCCAATTACTGTCACAGACAAAACAGACTGAACTTGGGGAGAAAAGGGAGTTTAATTCATCACAAATCAAATCAGAGCAGGATAGTGAGAAAATAAATCCAGATCTTCAAACATCTTCCCCCCACCCCTCCCTTCTTCCCGGGCTCAGCTTCACTCTGGTTTCTTTGCCTCCTCCCCCCGAGCAGGGAATGGGGGTTATGGTCAGTTCATTACATGTTGTTTCTGCTGCTCCTTCCTGCTCAGAGGGAGGACTCCTCACACTCTTCCCCAGCTCCAGTGTGAAGGTTGCTCTTACGAGAGACAGTTCTCCAAAAACTTCTCCAATGTAAGTCCTTCCCACAGGGTGCAGCTCTTCATGAACTGCTCCAATGTGGTCCTGCACGGGGTCACAGGCCCTGCCAGCAAACCTGCCCCAGTGTGGGCTCCTCTCTCCACGGGTCCACAGGTCCTGGCAGGAGCCTGCTCCAACGCGGTGTTGCCCATGGGGTTACAGCTTCCTTCAGGCATCGACCTGCTCCAGCTTGGGGTCCTTTCCACAGGCTACAGGTGGAGATCTGCTCCACCATGGACCTCCATGGACTGCAGGGGAACAACCTGCCTCACCATGGTCTTCATCACAAGTTGCAAGGGAAGGCTCTCTGCTCCGACATTTTGGGCACCTCCTTCCCCCCTCCTACTTCACTGACCTTGGTGTCTGCAGGGTTGTTTCTCTCACATCATCTCGCTCCTCTCTCTCAACTGCCGTCTCACTCCTGAGATTTTTTCTTCCGTTTCTTGAATATGTTATCACAGAGGCGCTACCACCGTCACTCATTGGTTTGGGCTTGGGCTTGGGCAGCAGTGGGTCCGTCTTAGAGCCAGCTAGCACCGGCTTTATCAAACGTGGGAGAAGCTTCTCACAACCCTGTAGCCCCCCTTGCTACCAAAACCTTGCCATGCAAACGCATAACAGGGCTGTGAGAGGTTCAGCATGAAAGTTGTCAACATGAGCATGCTCAGTCCATCTACACTGAATGTGCACAGAGCTATAGTAAAACAACGGGCTTGTCTGCTCGTTGTGACATGCTTTGAAGCTCATGCTGAAGACATGAAGACTCAGTAGTATAGTCTCGTACACAAAATGGACAGTCATTAAGTTTTGACCTGAGCATTGGTTGAACATATGCTTAGCCCATAGCACAGAAACAGACACAGAAGCATTTACCAAATTCTCAGCCACCATCTAGAAAAGCTACACAGTGATAAGCCTCAGGTCTCAAAGTTGTCCTAGAACACGAGAATGATGTAGTCAGATAAAAGTGTACGACTGAGATGTCCTGACATCAAGGTGGCATGTCACTGCCCATGGAGCTTGTGGGATGCCAAAATCAGACAATGATCTGAAAGGTATTGGTACCAATACCTTTATACTCCACACTCACATTCCGGATTTCACAGTATTTCTCGCTTATTTTAGACAGAACCGTATCCCCATCTCCCTGTCTGCCTTTTTGGTAATTAGTACCTTGGAAGACATAAAGCTCAATCGAAGTACTTTTTTACCCAAATCTTGCTTGCCATACTCCTTCTGTTCTAGGCCTACTACCTGAAAGACGTCTTTCCTGACTTAATGTGAAGTCTGGAGTTAGTAAATTCTAGTGGTAAAGTATGCCAGGAGTAAATTCTAGCATATTCTTGCAAGGTAAGGAAGTGCTCAGGAGAGCACAGCCACAAGATAGACTCTCTTTATGCACTTTTCAACTTCTCTTTCTTTATAAAATTAAAGCATATTCAATGAATACCTTTTAACTAAAGATTTCAAAATTCTGTACCCAGCTGGATAAGTATAATTATCTGCATTTAGGATTGAAGTATACCTAACTGCTGTGAGAAAAATAGAACATATGAGCTCAGCACAAGTCTAAATACTTTTTTTTTTAGATTATTTTTATAAAAATAACTTCTAATTTCTTAAGATACAAAAATCTAAGAGGCAAGTAAGAGTAACCCTGTTCTGAAATGAAGAGCAGACAGCAATAGCTGCCTGAACTGCAGGGAAGGCAGGATAGTATATTATATGGCAAAGTTATCCTGACTAACACTGATTCCATGATTGGTGGTCATTATGCTCTCTCTTGCAAAAGGTAATTTTATGACTTTGAATCTTTGCTTCATATAAGAATTCCAGACATGAGTATAAGAGCTTTGGCTTAGACAGAAAAGACTCTGGCAAAGCCTTTGAAACTTTGTGATAAATACTTTTAGCATATATTTGTAGAAGGTGTTATGCACAAAAGTATTTATTATTTGGCAATAGATATTTTGAGAAACCTGTTAGTCTAAACTTTATTTATTTATTTATTTATTTATTTATTTATTTATTTCCAAGTTTGTGTCAACAAAGTGTGATGCTAACCTCTTTTCAGTTTGGCTGGCTGCTGTCAGGGAATGAATTCTAATCTGATTGATCCAGGACATTACAGAATAGTAGGCAGATGTGAGTAACAGTACTGCGGTAGAGTTGGAGTACCCTTTTTCATAGCAGCCTAAAGTCAGATTAGCTCATAATGACCTCCAAAAACATCTCTATCTTGAACTACCTGTATTCACGGAACTAGAGGCAAAGAGCAGAAACACTGTCTATACCAATAGCCCTTTACAAGTTTCTGGTAAGAATTCACTGCATACAACCACAAAGTGATGTTCCCTTTTCTTTAATTAATGGCAGTGTTAATGGCCTGCAGGTTTGGTTCAAAAGCCACGATTATGCGTCCTGTGCATACACAGAAGGAGGACAATTAGTAAACATATTGAACAGTGTCTTTTTACAATAATTTTTGAAACAGCCAACGAGTATTGATAGGGTTATGATTTAAAAGTTATCCAAGACTAACTGTCAGCCAAAAAGTGAAGAAACTTCATAACAGAAAGAGTTATCATGAGGGGATTTGTGTAATGAGGTGATGATAGACAAACCCTGCACAAAACAGCTGAACAATGTGTTAGCTTCACTTAGAGCTTGACCGCTGGCTTGTTGTTGACCTGCTGCCTGGGGTTTCTATATGGAGTTTTCAACAAATCCGACAAAAAGAGGGTGCTACTGGGAAAATAAAGCAGAAAGCAGAAGGTAGCACTGAGAAAAAATGTGAGGCAAGAATAGGAACCTAACAGTTTTGTTTGCCCAAGACTCCTGAAATAGCTATTGACCGCCCTCCTACAAGAATTAACCACACCCACAGTCCCTGCCCCATTGACATGTTGTAGCAAGAACTTTTAGTCTAGTCTGACAGTGTTTGGAGGGGACAGGCCAGGGAAGGGAACATGAATATGTGCTTATCTATTGCCGTACAAGATGAAGCACTCTTTGTTCACATACCTTTCAAAAAACAAGGCCACACATCCTCAGCCATTCTCATCCTCAAACATCCTTCCCTCTCCCTCTCTAATCTTCCTTTCTACACCAGTTAAGGAAGATAATTTAGTTGTGCCTTCAAATCCGACCAGCCTGCCCAGAATGAACAGAGCACTTCTCAGCACAGAGATATGGGATGGCTAGTATCGCACCAGAGTGGGGCAGGGGATGGAAAGGTTTTCCCTGCAGCATAAAAGTCAGAAGATAGACATGTGTTTAAAGATCAAGCACACTTTTCTGTTGTAAAGCTTAAAAATGTTCTCCTGAGCAAGTTCTGTTGGCCTCTGTAGAGAAAAGGTTGCTGTTAACAAAGGAGACTGAAAGCCTTTCCACACATGACACTAGGGCAGAGTTGATCTATTTCCATTAGGAAACTAAAAGACAAAATGCTTAATCCAGTCTACGTTGGCAGTTATCAGATGGAATACTGTCAATATGCGTAAAGATAGACTGGCCCTTTGTACAGTAACCAGTTCCGACAAGGTACAAAAAACCAGAGACCAACTACATTTATTTTTCACACTAAATTAATGCAGGAGACCTCTTAGGTCTACGACTACTTGGAAATTCTGTTTGAATTTTCATGACTGAGCAAACCAGAGTACGTTTTGGTTACTCGTATATCTGTTACTTAGTGGAATATAGTTTTCAGAGCGCTTTCAACCTGGAAGGCTGAAAAAACGGTGAGGCTTTGAAATTAAGTATAGCATGGACCTGTCATCCAAAAAACTCCCAAGAGCTATTGCTTCTGTCGTGTAATTCTCAGCTACATCACCACTACTGCCAGGTTTGGGGGCAATACGTGAATTCTATCAGGGTGAGAAAGAAATCTGCCTTCCTTAAAAGAAAATCAGTACAAGTGGTTTTACCTTGTTTTCAGACTCTTATGCTTATTGGCTTAGGATACAGGAAATGCTTTTGTATGTCTTTGATACAAAAGAAATTCTGCTTCTGAATAAGACAATTTTGAGACAAGGCTGGCCATTGCAGCAATAACTTTCACCTGGGACCATTTTTGGCAACCACAGCACCTGAGGGTTCTCAGTCGATGCAGCATAAAACTCAGCCTGATAACTTCCTTTTAATGTTATCTCTGAAACCCATGCCACTACCTACTAGTTAAAAATAGGGAAAGTTGGTGGCAGAAGAAATGAGAAAGGAGAAAAAGGGGAGAAAGTATAAGTAGAAGAGAATAGAGGGAGTGAATAAAAATAACAATAGCTGTCATTTTCCCCTTGTCTTTTGAGAGCATTTTGTCTCCTTTCAATTTTTGTTAAATGATATGGAAATATTTCCTGTCTCTCCTCAATTTCAATATTATTATTTGAACAATACAAACAGAATACAGTTCTCCATCATTACATAGAAATATTAGCTGCCCTGTAGTTAATGTTGCAGCCAGCTCCCATTATAAAGCTCTATTCAGCACTCTTCTGAATTTGGCAAGGAAAATTGGTCTGGCATGAAAATGACTGTGCATATTGTGAAGGCTCAGGAGAGTATCTCCAAAAAGTCTGAAGAAGAGCTATTAAACAGCTTTGCAATGGGTGACTCACTCTTACTGGAAAGAAGAGAGACATGTAAGAAGCCCCTTCAAGCTGTACATCATGTTGCAGCAGGCCATGACAGCAGACACAGAACCTCTTAAGAAATTGCCTCAAAAAGCCCTATTTAAAGTCAAATTTAGGTTGAAGATATTGATACTCTCCTACTCGGTAACGTGGTTTGCAGTACACCGGCAAAAAAGCCATGTGCTCAAAACTCTGTACCACATGTAACAGACAGGCTTTAGACCACTCAGAAAGACGGAGAAGTGAGACCCAAATTGTAGAACACCTAATCAACAACAACAGCCTAATTTGCCTCTGAAAATTCATGCAGGGTCAATTGGTTGAAGTACCCCAGTCTGCAGTTCAACTCGGACAGCAGGCAGAGCATTCTCCAGCTCTTCCACATCCACTCGATCTCAGACCTGGCACCACGCAAAGCCCACCATAACACTCATATCTTGAGGTGACAGAAATGCAGGTGGCAGAGTCTGCAATGAAAAAGGCAGGGGACACTTCTCTGTCTGAAGTCATGAGGGCTGTGGAGCCACATCTGTTCGCTGCCCATCCAGATGTAGCATCTTCCCCAAGTTTCCTACCTGGTTTGCATATAACACTCATTTCCTTAACAGTTTAAACTATGACAAGTTCTGCAAGTCCTCTGGCTGCTTCCTCCACTCTAATTATCTTTTTCTCTACTGGATTAAATCCCAGCAATTTACCTCATCCAAGGTCATTAAGGTACTAGGTACTTTGTTCTAATACCCATAAGTTAAATGACATGTTACTATTTTTTATACTTCAAATGCTACTGTTAATAAGATGGTCTTTAAAAGCATACGGACTTCTGAAGAGAAGTACTAGAACATTAATTTGTTTAAAACAATGTCCCTTGTTTCCAAAGATGACTGCCTATTTTTCTAACCAATATCAATTTACCATTGTCTATACAAATATTTTCTACATAGTAAATTTTGCAGGGACAAGGAAAATCTTTGTTCTGTGCTCTAATGCCTGGAACAACACAATCCCAGGCTTCCAGTCCCAAGAGTTCTCACAAAATATTTCAGAAATGGCTTCTCCTCTGTTTAATGAATGTAAAAGTGATTGCTGAATGTCCTGTGTTTCCAGTGGAGCACTATTTCCCTGCAATACATGCACTCCTATCTCTGCCGAGAGTACCGTGGCTGCTTGGCCGTACCAGGGTGGTGGCAGCGCTAGTGCTGCTCAGCAGCGTGCCTCTGGACTGCTGAGGGACCTTGTGTTGCTTGACAGGGCACCAGAGTCGGGCAGCAGCTTACAGGACCTTTGCAGCATAAACCTGAATCCCACTTGAGTCCTACTTCAGACAGGTAGGTTCTTGCCCTAAATTAATCATCTGGAACAAAAAAGCAGGATAAAGTCCTTGGTACACCCTGAAAACTGATAGAAACTGAGAACAGAGCAAACATGTGTTGGAATGGCCTCCCTGTTACTACCTTTTATATTCTATATCAACTGAAATATTTTATCCACTATTATACACCTTAACACCTATTTCCTTTAATTTCAGAATATTAATTGTACTTTCATTCTCTGCTCTAATCCTTGCAAATCTTTCCAAGGAGCTACCAAAGAAAAAGCATACATATGCAAACAATGAAGATCACAGAAGACCAGAGATCTCTAAGAATTAGAGACACAAGATTAATATCATTATTACCTAATAAAGGCATAAAATATTCACAAATTATTGTGATACAAACCAGCAATTATCTCCCAGTTATCTGAAGCAATGAGAGAATAGGGTTAAAATACTAAGTACTTAGCACTCTGTGTACAGGAGTATCCTGCTTAGAGAGAAATGCAATGTTAGTTATGCAAGCAGAAATACGTCTGGTGTTTTAAAGTATATTTTCCTAATGTATCATATGAAAAAAAATTCCACTATGCTTAATGTTTTGTTTTCTCAGTTTTATTCATTTGTCCACAGTCTATTAAACAAACAAAAAAAAAATAGACAAAGAGCAAATAAACCAGATTGACCCTTTTCTGTGCTTTACAGATCTTGAGTAATGTTACCTTCAGATTATTTTTATTACCCACAGGCACAACAGGCATCACAGAATTTTATTTTATATTGAAGCAGCTAGATCGTATCACATACCTGTATATTCAGGCATTCATACAATGAAGACTGGATTGAAATCTTGAACTAAAACACCGCTTTTTTTGATGCTCTTTTAAAGAGCAAAGTATTCACTGTAGGTTTAGGCTGGAAAAAAATAGCACCAGTGAAGATAAATTGCTCCTCTTGCTTCTCAGTTACAAAAGTAAACAGACAGGTGGATACTAAACAATTACATTTGAAAATCCTATCGATCAGGGAAGACACTGTGAAAGATTAGATTATCTATTTAATACCAGATTAACACCTTTATCCCCAAGGAATGGCTGTTGGTGTTTTCAGTTACTGTAAAAACGTCAGATACTTTACCCATTCTGTGGGCAGTGCCCTCTCTGAATCTCTTTATCTGTGCATAACTACTTTGCATCACACGTTAGACTTGTCTGAGGCAATTTCATGGATTTTATAAAAAAGTAATGCAATTGGTGAGCTGGATTACGGCTCTGTTCTCAGAGTGCTACGGCAGAGACCAGAGAGGTGAATTGCCTCAGAGGCATTTGCTGGAGATGTATTTCCTACAGAGAATAGAGGTTGGCAGGATATGTCTGTGGGTCCTGGAAAGACCTGTCGATTCTCAAATCTGCACACATGAAAAGGGACTGAGACAGCACGTTTCCTTTCTGCGTGCAGAATGGTTGCTTCAGGATACACCAGCCTCACTCCTCGACACAAAAGGAGGTGGCTTCCTCTGGTGAAAAGCAACTCACCTAGCAGAGTCAGAGGTACAGTGGCACAGGCTTTGGCTTTACTTTGCTCTTGGTATTAGAAAGAAATGGAAAAAGAATGAAATAAAACCCTCAAAAATGTTTCTATTTGTACTGTGCTCATGCTTGGGCCATGCTTCTGTCAGTCAACAGGAAAAGGATTCAAAAATAGTGAAATCATAAGAAAAGACTAAATAAATAAAAGAATATCAAGGAGAGATTGTTCAATCCTAATACGCTGAGGCATCTGTCTCTTAAGAGGCATTTATGGCCATGTTCCACTGATGATCAGAATTTCAGTTCTCAGTAGTTCTTGTGGTTTGGATGTGGAGTTTTTTTTGCCGAGGGAACATATTACATAGCTGTTTTCCTCTTTCTTTCTGCATGTGATATAGTCCTGAAGTGATCATCACGGCTGTGGTTTTTTGTTACTCCTCTCCAGGTGGTGATTACTTACTATCTCTGTTTCACTGAAGTCACCTAATATAGATTAGCTTTATACAGAAACACAGCTGTATGAAACAGCGACACTACTATTAGCCTCACAAAAAGCTGATAATCACTGATAAAGACATAGAGCACATTATTCATTTAATGATAAGGGCATGGATCTGCCTGGTTTAGGAGGTTATCTTCGTTGTCATAGGGTCTGAACTCCTCATTTTGAGTACAGGAATGGAAGGGAGCACCTAGATCATCAATGATGTTTATTTCATGAGACATCAAGAATACTTATAATACACCAGAGTGTGTCTAGATCTGTATTAAAAGCCCACAAACTAAGGTTACAAAGTGGTACATAAAGAGAGCGAAAGTGCTAGAGGATGTTGCCAGGGCCCCACAACAACAAGAAATTTGTTAAATAAAAATCTCAGCTGCTGTGTACTGGAAATGGTTTATATTCCTCATATTCACATTATTTCCTTGTTACATTAAAAAGGAAGGCAATAATAAAAATGTAACATATCAATCTGATATGAGGCTATTAAAGTGGCAATTAGTTTAGCTTAAATTTAAGCTAAGGGAACAGATATATCAGTCAAGTGCCCAAAAGTTTTTAATATCACAAAGACACCCGCAGATTTTCTGTATTTTCTCTCAACATCTCTCCAGATTAGAATGATCCCAGTTGTGGTTTGACTCAGGTCAACTACACTCCTCCAAAATATTCCTGAATGGGATTCAGGTGTTAGCCCAGACCTGAGACAATTCCCAGTAAGCAATTTGGAAGTGGCCACCCTGTTCTCATAGAACTGCTGAGCTGGGAAGCGAGCTCTGGAGATCATCTAATCCAACCACCTGGCTCAGAGCGCGGTCAGCGGGAGCAGGTTGCTCAGGGCTGCATCCAGTCAGGTTTAGAGTATCTCCAGGGAAGGAGATCCCACAATCTCTCTAGGTAGCCTGTTCCAGTATTTGACCAAACTCGCAATAAAAAGTTTCTTTCTTAAGTTTAAACAGCATTTTCTGTGTTTCTATTGGTGCTTATTGCACCTATCACTGGGCACACCAGTGAGAAGAGTATGGCTCTTTCACCTTTACTTCTCCAGATCCCCCCAAGCCTTCCCTTCTCTAGGATGAACAGTCTCAGCTCTCCTGTATGTAAGACGCACCTGTCCCTCCATCACCTTAGTGGCCCTTTGCTGGACTTGCTCCAGTACATTCATGTCTCTGTTACACTGGGGAGCCAAGGACTAGATCCAGCAATCCAGATGTGGTCTTACCAGTGCTGAGTAGAGAGGAAGGATCACCTCCTTTGACCTGCTGGCAACGCTTTTCCTAAAGCAGCCCAATTGCGGAAGACAATGGAGTTTAGTTGTATAGTTGAGGTGAAGACTGCACTCACTGGTTTCAGAAACAGAACATGGGCCTCGCACTGTTTAATTTACTGTATATCTAAACCCATCATTTATACTACTGTTTGTTTCCAAAATCATGCTAAAGTAGTAGGGTGTTTTAAAAAAGTTAAAAATAGCTAGGGAATTCAGGGGAATGTCGAGGGTTTCAGGAATTCTACAATCCCACCGCATGACAGAGATATAGAAATTAAAGAAAAACTGCTTTTTCTCATAGTTACAATCAGTCTGTTTCAGCAAGTGAAGGTGTGTGGAAGATATTAATGTTCAATGCTATTTAGCTTTTCTGTAGACCAGCTGTTTCAATGCCATTTAAGGGTTCTGTACACACATTGAATTTTAGCTGCCTCTCAAAACTGAATGTAAGAAGTCTATGTCTGTTTTAGTGTGATAAGATGTTGCCAATGATTTGGTAAACAGCATTGCCTTGGTCTGAAAAAAACCTCTGTTCAACATGTTTTACTTCACCTTGTTATCTCATGTCTTAAACTATGCTGTAATCAGTCCACATACTGCTCTGCTATGTCCACGTAAGAATCAAATAAATTAAATGACCTTTAATCTTTAAAGTAAAATGGTCTCAAACTTTACCTCCCATTCCTACCAGTTATCTACTATTTTTTTTCCCTCAGCAAGAACAGAAGATCCCGCGAACCTCAAACTGTGCTGCAATTTACAATCTCAGAGTTTGTAAGATAATGTGAAATCTAAAGTATTGAGAAACCCATCTGGTGCAAGCAAAATCAATTAAAATAGGTAAAATTGAGAGACATCTAAGAAGATATTGAAGGAATCAGAGAACAGATTTTCAATATGGAACTAAGAACCTAGTTTTCCTACTTTCTATGGAATATTTTCCAAGTTGGTAAGAGTCATCAGTTTCTAATTCTGCTTTCCCTAGGTCAGGAGTTGGGAATGTACCCTCCACACCATCAACTTAAGGTCCATAGCGTGAAAAACTGGGCATTCATCTCTAACAGTCAGATTTATAAAAAGCAAGGCTTTGAGTGTCTAAGAATCATAGAACCATAGAATGGTCAGGGTTGGAAGGGACCTTAAAGATCATCTAGTTCCAACCCCCCTGCCATGAGCAGTGACATCTTCCACCAGATCAGGTTGCTCAGAAGCCAGGCAACGAGAGAACTTGGTGAGTCTAAGGATGACCCACGAAAAGTCGTGCCTTCATGTTAAGCAAAAGCCCAAGAACAGGAATTTGGCTGAATTCTTCTCAGCCCCAGGAACACAGAAACCTGAGTCATGGCTGCACATTGGATACCTCTTCCACTTGAGATCCAGAGCCACCTTCTACAAATGTTTACTTAAAAGTACATACCTTTTAAAACCTAAAGAAAATAAGTGGTGGAGGTTTTCTCAAAGACTCCTTTGACCCTACCAAGGTCAGATCTTCCCAGTCTCCCTCCACAAACACCAGTGAGAAATCAACTGTACCTGAAGCGTAATTTATCACAGAAACCTAATGCAACTACTCGACATATATGGAGAAGTCTCTCTTTCTACAATGACTACAGAGACAGCCCAACGAGATTATCCATACTAGATGGGTGTAGCATTCAGGAGGGTCAGAAGCAAACATGAGCATGGTATCAGTCCAGAACAGACAGAAGTAAGGGTATTGACCAGATCATGATGAAATGTAATCTCCAGTGCATGCTCAGTTAATAACTAAGAATATCCATAAGTCAGTGAGTCGAAGCAATCTTTATGAACAATCATTTTTTTATGACAGACTTGTAGTCATAGCATTTACCCAGGATGCAAGCGACTGGGTTCTAGGCTATCTTCATCTTAAAGTGATTCAAGTCTGTTATCTCCTGCACCAAACAGTCACATGAGAAAATCACTGAATAAAAACAGCACAGGTAGCATGGGTCAAAATCCAGTCCTTTTACTGCTAGCTGAATACTCTCAGTTCCAGAATCAGATTTAGTTGCTGGCCTCACCCCTTTTTCTTTGGCCATACAGACCTTAAGGTGTCCAAAAACCTATGCAAAATGTTAAAGCTATGACAGATTTGTACATCAGCTCTGCTTCCAAAGCTAGCAAATTCAGGGAGATTCATGATCATGTGATGAAAAGTTTTTTCATGTATTCGTAGGGATCATATGTCCAGGCTAGAGAAGATAGGAGTCCTGCAGAGTTAGTGGCTATGGTCTACTGAGGCATATTGACAAATCACAGCTAAAATTGAAATTCCATTTGCATGAAACAGATTTTAAGTGCTCTATGAAAACAGGTAGCAGAGAGTTACTAGCACCATTTTGTTTTCAGATCTAATATTCCATCTAAAGAGCTATCTGCTGAAACTTTCCCATGTACTATGCTCTGTTTTATTATTGCACGTTGCTTGTAAACTCTTGGGGGAAAAAAGTTCTTTCTTTCTAAGCACACAAGTTAAATTTGAAAGCTCTCCTCAGCAAAATACCAGATAATCTGTCTTAACGAAAGTGATAGGAACTTTTCCAAGACACAACCGCCATTCATATTGTAAAACTAAAAGGAAGAAAAAAAAAACCAATACAGCCTTCATAGATCTGCTGTACAGAAAAATAGGTCATCCCACCCTCAATCACACAGCTTGTCAATAAGGCTGGTTGTATTATTCAACAACTAGAAGAACAATGCAATTCTTTCAAAAGAGTAAGAATGTGAAACATAAGAATAGACTCTGTAAAATTTGCCTAGCATATTGGAGCTTCATAACTCCACATAAGCATCCTGTGAGCTAGGTAAAAAGTCATCTCAATTAGCAAGTTCGGGATTCTGCGAAGTGGGACAGTTAATAAGTTTCCCAAAACCAAGAATAAGCCAAAGTGAAAGCTTGAGTCTCTCTGCCCAATGCTCACTAGAACAGACAGCACAAGCTCACTAGCACAGTGGATCTGAACACATTAAAGTGATGTACTTAAATTCAGTCAGGGTATAGAGTTATCAATACTCTGTCAGGACAATGTTAAAACCTTCATTCCAGAAATATTTAACACAGTTTTTCTTATATGAAATTGAAAAAAATAGGAGGGAAACTCATTTTCAACTTCAGCAATAATCATTGATGTGTGATTCTGTGATTCTGTAATGATCAGGAAGTATAAATAACAAGATCAGCTCTTTGTAGAACACAACCACAGAGCCTTTTCCACAGAAAAGCAAGAGCAAGAACCCTACAAGTTACAGAAAATGTGCTCCGATTTAACATCACTGCATCACAAAAAACTCCCTAAAATGCAATCAGTTGTCCTTGAAAGAAAATATTTGAGTGATCTTTTTCTACCCTGTGTTCTTAGTTGTGTCTCACATCCCAGCAGTGCAGACTAGTCATCTGCAACAGTGCTTTGCAAAAAAAATTGACAGATATGATGAAAAACAGAAAATCACAAATAAGAAGCTGCCCATGATAATTTGTATTCATACAAGCTATGTTGTTTCCCTTATTCATTAATGAACCCAAAGATTTCAGAACTTTCCTCTTTTTTCTTTTCCTCCCTTTCTTCTTCCCTCTCTGTGAGTGGTTTTTAACTATTATTGACTATTTTTCATCTAATGGAAACATCAAGCAGAATAAATGTTTGTGCATACAGACAGTTCATGTTGCGTACAGCAGAGACAGCAAATTCTCCTCATTGAAAATTTCCTAATAAAGTGAAAGGCCCCAAAAAATGTCTTCATGAAGTGGAATGATGCCATCATCAAAACTGGTAATTAGACATTTCTATGATGTATATTGGATGGTGTGCCCCACACCATCAATATACTTGCCTGTCCCAAATAAATATGGGACAAAGGTCATATGCTACAAGGGAAACAGTTTAGTAGGACGCGAAGATGATACTATAAAATATGGACTTTACTGATTATAGCACTCTTTATAGATATTGAGATCAAGAACAATGCAACAAGCTGTGTCCATGCATTACACAATACAATTTTAAATCAGCTTGCACAAGATTTAATAAAAGTTCCTTTATATAAGAAAGCTTAGCATGGTATCTTAGTTATATATATCTGGTACAACAAAAAAATTGAACTGGTAGAATTTCAAACCTAAGTAAAAGATTAGAAGTTGCTTTAAGAAAAATAAGATTAATTAAAAAACTGTAAACTAGACATAAATTTGTTAATCAGAGGCTACAATAATAGAAATATCTCTATAGTAAGAACATAGCATGATGGCAATCATTAAACATTGTCAAGTTCAACACTGAGAAATTCTTGATAAACAGGACAGTTGCGATTGAAATGAAATCTCTATGGAATGATCATAGTAAGATAACAAAAAGGTACAAGACCCAACCACATCAAATTTTAATATTTCAGATAATCTCTGTTACTTCTCAAGATACTGCACTTTATATGGCAAAGAAAATCATAAATTAATCCTTTAGATGAAATGTTCATCTTCCGTTTAGTCTACCCTTAATACTAATCTATTCACTTTGTATCTGGCAACACTAAAATATTTCAGTTTTAGTTCCTTCATTTAATGCATTCTAGTCAGAAAACTCTTTTATCACTTACCTATCAATATATTACTAGCTTTGTTTCTAATGCAACTCTTGTGTCTCATTAAACCTAGTTCAATATCAGAGGCAGCTCTATCACAGAAGCTGATACAATTTCTCTAGTTCCCCTTCAACAATCCATTTCAAATTTACTGTTTTGTAGTCTGAAAGACAAACTGTTCAGCATCTCTCTCTAGAAGAAATTTCATTCTTTATTACTCTCACCATTGATTTAAGCCATGTAACCTTCTGAAAGGTCATTTTGCACAAAAGCTGGCAAAATGCTTTTAGTCCCTAAAAGATTTGTGATAACTATCAAGGTAGAAAATTTCAGGAGTTTTATGAAATACTTACTGTTTCACTGTTTTACATACAAAGGTTTGTCTTTTGAGGGGAACAGAGGGCCCGATATGCCGACCAGACCCATCCCACAGGGAAGTCTGCTGCCTCCCTGGGGACCGGGTTAGGGATGTTGCTGAGAAACTCCCTGGTCTGGTGCGGCCCTCTGATTATTACTCCCTCTTGGTAATGGAGGTTGGCAGGGACAAGATAGCAGAGAGAAGTCCCAAGGCCATCAAAACGGACTTCAGGGCACTGGGACGACTGGTTGAGGGATCAGGGCCAGAGGTGGTGTTTTCCTCAATCCCATCAGTGGCAGGAAAGAGCACTGAGAGGGGCAGGAAAACTCACCTGGTTAACAGATGGCTCAGGGACTGGTGCCATTGGTCAAATTTTGGCTTCTTTGATCACGGGGAGGTGTACACAGCACCGGGCCTGCTGGTGACAGACGGAGTGCAGCTGTCTCAAAGGGGAAAAAGGATTCTTGGCCACGAGCTGGCGGGGCTCATTGAGAGGGCTTTAAACTAGGTTCGAAGGGGGAAGGGGACATCGCCCTGCTCACTAGGGACGAGCCCAGGCTTGGCGTGCCAGAGTCAGGGGTGAGATTGACAGCCCAGCTCAAGTGTGTCTATACCAACGCACGTAGCATGGGCAATAAACAGGAGGAGCTGGAAGCCACTATACAGCAGGACGGCTACGACTTGGTTGCCATCACAGAAACGTGGTGGGACAGCTCGCATGACTGGCATGCTGTCATGGATGGCTACAGACTCTTTAGGAAAGACAGGCCAACAAGGAGAGGTGGTGGAGTTGCTCTGTATGTGAGGGAGCAACAGGAATGCATTGAGCTTTGCCTGGGGGCAGATGAAAAACGAGTTGAGAGCTTATGGTTTAGAATTAAGGGACAGTCTCATATGGGTGATGATATTGTGGGTGTGTACTACAGGCCACCTGACCAGGAGGAGGAGGTTGATGAGGCCTTCTACAGGCAGCTACAAGCAGCTTCACAATCACAGGCCCTGGTTCTCATGGGGGACTTCAACCACCCTGACATCAACTGGGAAGACCACACCACCAGGCAGGTGCAATCCAGGAGGTTCCTGCAGAGCATCGATGACAACTTTCTGAATCAAGTGGTGGAGGAACCAACAAGGAAAGGCGCTCTGCTCGACCGTGTACTAACAAACAAGGAGGGAATGGTGGAGGATGTGAAGGTTGGATGTAGACTCTGTTGCAGTGACCATGAAATGGGGGAGTTCATGATCCTGCGTGGAGGAAGCAGGGCGATAAGCAGGATCAAAACCTTGGACTTCAGGAGAGCTAAATTTGGCCTCTTCAACGAGCTACTTGGAGGAATCCCATGGGCCACGGTTCTCGAAGGCAGGGGAGTTCAAGAGTGCTGGTCGCTGTTTAAACATTACTTCCTCCACGCTCAGGAGCGGTGCATCCTCCTGAGAAAGAAATCTAGCAAAGGAGGCAGGAGACCTGCATGGATGAACAAGGAGCTTCTAGCGGAACTCAGGTGGAAGAGAAAGGTCCATAGAATATGGAAAGAGGGTCAGGCCGCTTGAGAAGAATACAGGAATGTGGTCAGAGCATGCAGGGATGCAACAAGGAAGGCCAGGTCCCACCTTGAATTGAATCTGGCAAGGGATGTCAAAGACAACAAGAAGCGCTTCTTCAAGTACATCAGTAGCAAACGGAAGACTAGGGAAAATGTGGAGCTGCTGCTGAACGAGGTGGGTGTCCTGGTGACGGAGGATACAGAGAAGGCAGAACTACTGAATGCCTTCTTTGCTTCAGTCTTCAGTGCCAAGGCAGGCCCTCAGGAATCCCAGGCCCCGGAGGTAAGAGAAGAAGCCCACAGAGAGGATGACCCTCCCTTGGTGGAGGAGGGCTGTGTGAGGGATCGCTTGAGCAATCTGGACACCCACAAATCCATGGGGCCCAATGGGATGCATCCACGAGTGCCAAGGAATCTGGCGGATGTCATTGCTGAGCCACTCTCCATCACCTCTGAAAGGTCCTGCAGGACAGGAGAGGTGCCCGAGGACTGGAGAAAAGCCAATGTCACTCCAATCTTCAAAAAGTCAAGAGGGAGGACCCAGGGAACTACAGGCTGGTCAGCCTCACCTCCATCCCAGGAAAGGTGATGGATCAGCTTATCCTGGAAGTCATTAACAAGCAAGTGGAGGAAAAGAAGGTTATCGGGAGTAGTCAGCATGGATTCACCAAGGGGAAATCATGCCTGACCAATCTGATAGCTTTCTACGATGGCATGACTGAATGGGTGGATGACAGGAGAGCCGTGGATGTTGTCTACCTAGACTTCAGCAAGGCTTTTGACACTGTCTCCCATGATATCCTCCTAGGGAAGCTCAGGAAGTGTGGGCTAGATGAGTGGTCGGTGAAGTGGATAGAGAACTGGCTGAATGGCAGAACTCAGAGGGTTGTCATTAGCGGCACTGAGTCTAGTTGGAGGCTG
>Ga0065711_1002035_pt1 | contig 37187 bp, 20 predicted proteins | sample Hoacrofraction12_FD_59098 | JGI IMG/M metagenome (GOLD analysis project Ga0065711, IMG submission 59098) | Hoatzin crop microbial communities from Cojedes, Venezuela - Epithelial fraction 12 v2 (version 2) | ecosystem: Host-associated > Birds > Digestive system > Esophagus > Crop | place...
CAGAGGGAACTTCCTCTGCTTCAGTTTGTGCCTGTTGCCCCTTGTCCTGTCACTGGGCACCACTGAAAAGAGTCTGGCCCCATCCTCCTGACACCCACCCTTCAGATATTTATAAGCATTTATTAGGTCCCCTCGCAGCCTTCTCTTCTTCCAGCAATGGAGTGAAAAGAGCTTTTCTGGATCAGGCAACTCAGCAGATTCTGTATAGAGCAATACTCACAGTGACATTTAGAGATTCATATTCTCGCTTTAAAATAAAAAGGGGAAGTTGTGGTACAAAGTAAACTGATATGAAATATCCATATCTGTGTCTATTATGTATGTTTCTCCTTTGGCCCATGGTAAGGTGTAGTTTCTCGATAATAAGCACAATCTATTTATAAATCTTTTTGTTCTCCAACTAGATGCTCGTACATATCTTGCCTTAACCATCCTGCATAAAGCAGTACCTCTTCAGAGCTAAAACTAGTGGTATATTTGAACTTTATTGTAAAGTCTCAATATTACTAGGTAGTACTGCAGGTTTCTTTCAGACTTAAAAAGTGCAAAAAAAGGTCACAAATATTGATTTCCTTTATAAAATGAATTAATTATAAAATTAATTAATTGCACCATTTTATACATGCACATTGTCCTGTTCCCTTATAAATACACGCAAGTTGAATAAAGATTTATAAGAATCAGTTGGCAATCAGAATTTGAGTCAAGGAATTTATTTTTTAATAAAAACTATGAAGATCCTGTGCTTTGCTTATATCAGCAAAAGACTTGCATGCACTATTTTCCTTAAATTTGATTGACTGTGATTTACTTGCTGATCAGACCACTCTGAAAAGGAATGTTGGATTTCCATGGCAGAATTAAGCCTCTTCTTAGTTTGACCAAAGCAACTAATCATGGCAATTGCACTTGGGAAATACCTGTTTTTGAATCCACTGCATTTTACTTCCAGCACTCTTCAAATATAGTAGCAATAAAAATAGTAGTAACAATTAATTGCGGTACATTTATTAAGGATCTCAGTTGTTCTTTTACTTTAGCCTTGGCTTGGACAATAAAATGTTCAACTGTTAAGATCAAGAATTTGCACCCATGCAAATCTATTAAAGTTAACTGGACAGAAAAAAATGGACCATTGATTACCTCTGTTACCCATTTATGATATGATTTTTTTCACTTATCTCTTGATTTTTAAATATGTACTCAGAATGCTAATTTTGCTGCTTCCCCTCTTGTCACCCCCCTGCTAAAAAGCTCACAACACATGTACTTACTGTACATTTGCTTTTGTCTTGAACATTTAGGTGCCTTTTCATAATTAATATGATCAACTGCTATTGCAAACATGTTTTTTAGTAATCAATATAGTAATTTATATTTGTGTAGGAAATCCAGAGCAGTTCACAAACTACTGGTATAACTGTTTATAGTTACTAAACTTAGAAATAGTGAATTTTACATTTAAAGGGAATAAACTGAAACTCTGTCATTTTTTTGAAATGAGGGACGGAAAACAAATTTAGAACTAAAAGTAGCTGTTACCATGACGCAGTCTAAATGTTTACGGGAAAAAATACCACCAACATTAAAATAGTAGCGTATTTTTGAGAAACTTGAACTGCTGGGGAACTACTTGATTGTTTCTCAGTGGAGCCCAAGTCCTGGAAGGAGTCAGGTGGTCTCGGCCGCCTTGGAGAAAGAGCAGGAGGAGGCTACCCAGCCTGCTGCTGACCAGAGCCTTCAGTGCTGGAAACCTTGTTAAGGGTTGGTCTAGAAAATGAAGAAGTGCGGGATAATGTTAATTGAGTAACATATGCCTGTCAGAGAAAATGGCACCTCTGTGGCAGCCAATGCAAGCACATCGCTTTGAACCTTCTCTCATATAATACAATAAGCAGACTGATATCAAATAATATTTTAATAAACCTCCCTAGTCAGTAATTTTCACTGTGATACAACTTCAGGGTAGCATGATATTATACTACTTGGGAAAGAGCTTTTTATTTTCCAGCCTATTCATTGCTTTCTCTCCTACAAGGCTTCTATACAAAAATACCATAAATTCCCTCAAAGCCTTTGTAATGACAAAGACTGACTCAGAAAAAAAAAAAAATCCTTTGATGCACATTTGTGACCCATAGAACAGATTACAGACAACAAAACAGTGCGACGGTAACATCTCCACAACGAAGTAAAGAAGTTGAAACTGCACAAACAAATAGGTCTGAAGTTTTATAATGCAATAAAGTGTCTCATTACATGAAGTCTAACAGAACCAGCTCAGAAATTGCAGCTAACCCTTTCTGTAGATCAATGAATTAGCTATTATAAGCAACTCAAACACAATGTTCCAATCTTCTCCAATAGCTTGTAATGGATATTTACATTGCATGTTTTCTGGGGGAAAATACCCCAGTTCAGATTTACCAAAGCAATAGCCTCTGATGCCCCTGAAAGAAATCCATTGTCACACTTCATACAAAGCTTCTGAGGGAGGGAACCTTCTGGGGGAGCCTTTCTGCCAGCCCTTCACCCACCGCTGGCTTTCTTCTTACCCTCTGTCCAAAGGGCCGTGCCACAAGCAGGGAGGTCCCAGCAGGCACCCGTCCAGGCTGGGGCACAGCGTTGTCACTCCTGACCCGTCTCCCAGAGCTGCCGCAGCCCATAGCTGGTAGGGTCCTTGCTTTTGCACCCAACTGTTCGCTAAAACTGGCCCGACAAGGTCTGGAACATGTTCCAAGACACCTCCCAATGCACATAGGCAGTCCATGCCGTTTACTTGCATAGCAGTCTTTTAAGTCAAATTATGTTAAGTAGTACTGCAGGTTATACTACCAGGGTGCTTGCTACGGCACAAATACAGGTAACTCAGACCTGTGCTTGCACTCATGTAAGCCCTGCCACTGCCATGCCCGTAGCTTCAAAAAATGAAATTCAACGGGGGCAGTGAGAAGCAGCTACAGAGCAGAGGACTCTGTTCTGCTTAGGTGTCACCTTCTTGTTTCTTCCAGCCCAGCCAGACTCTGAGATGCTTCTTCAGGATCTGAAAAAAGAAGATCTAGAGCTTCCTCACACTCCTGAGAGAAAAAAAGAGGGAATCAGTAGAAGTTATTGTTAACAGAGTGAGATAACAGTAATGCTGCTACTGTAGCACATCAAGCACTTCCCTGCGATTGCTGGCTGTGTTCAGCCCCCACTGAACTGGGCAGGTTCTGACAGTGGTTTGTGGCATAGATTTGTTTCACACAGGATCACAACCTACAGAAAAGCATGCACTGCTCACAAGGGAATTACTCTGTTTCCCCTGCCTCTGCCCAGCAGTCATCTGCCAATGATATTTGGACAGCAACTTTCAAGCACGAGCATCTCAGTCCAACTCCTGCACACCAGCTACTGTACCTAGACATTTATGGAGCATTTGTGGTCAGTGAGTAAATAATCACTGTCCGCATTTAAATATAGAAGGTTTCCAAAGGATATTGCTGCCCATGTTTAAAAAAAAGAGCACACAAACTTACTATAAATTTTTGGAGACTTTGCCAAGCTGAAGTTCTTGGATTTGCTTTACCCTGACTGAAACAATGAATCTTTAAGGTGCTGCTGTAAAAGCACTGGTTGCAATTGCTAGTTCACACAGGAACTGTAACTGCATGAAAGGAAAAAAAGTAAACAGTCTACCACGATAAAGCCAGTCCAGTATGGTAAGGGTTCAGAGTGTATCTCACTCCATCTTTTGCTTTGCTACATGCATCATATTTTCTTTTTGGTAGCTTATACCAGTTGTGAATTCTGGTTTTGAATTAAAGGCAGCTGGCAAAAAGTAATTGCCTTTTTAGTATATGTGTAATTCTGATTGCTTTCATGACGTGAACATACTATCGGGCTTGTTTCAAAGTGTGACAGATGGCACTCGATTTACTTTGCTCACAGTGATGGCGTCTCTCCTCAACACGGTGCAGCTGGGTGGCAAGGAAGGCTTCTGCTCTCCGTGTCCGGCCAGCAGTGCACTGGTTTTGGTGTGTGCCGCTCCCTTCACAAAGAGGAGTTTTCCCTTTCCTCAAGGCACGAAAGGGCTTGCAGGAGGGGAGGCTTCAAGGGTGCACAGGTATGGGGGACGCAGGGGAGCCACCAAGGACTGGGCTTGCCGTCCTGCCAAAACTTCGTGGGCTGAGGAAGGAGGTCCCTGGCAGATCCAGGCCTTAGAGCTTACTGAAGGAGAGACTTCTTCTAGGGTCCAGAGGAGGTTTTAATGGGATTTCTTACGCCCAGGAGGTCTCTGCTGGACTGAGAGCAGGCCTGAAGGAAAAATCTCACATTGCAAAAAAATGCACTTGGCAGGCAAAACAGGGAAACTGTTTACAAACCCCTGTACCAACATTTTGTCTTTTAGCCAACAGCTTACTACTTGAAAAAAAAAAGTTTACAGCTGCGGTTTCTGCTCAAACAAAACGCTACATTTAAAAGCTGAAAATCATTTTGGTGCGTTTGGATGCTCTCAAGAGGAGATGAACATGGATTCACCTTGGACTTCTGGCACCTTTTGGGTCCTGTTACAAATAGCAAAGGAAACACAGATGCCCAGAAATTCTGCAGAAAATGTTCCAATTCTTGGAATAAATAAATTAGGAAATAAGATCTATATGTAAAACATCTTGGAAAACTGTTGTTCCTGGGATTTTAGTTCTGGAGGTTTGATTTCCATACTGTAGTACAGTTTCTTTCAAACTGTTTTGTTCCTATTTGCCAAACTTGCAAACCTTGTCTGGTCTCTCAGAAAGAAAACCAAGAAGATTGTACTAAAGTTCTAATGAATGATGAATTATAAGCCCAAAGTGGTTACAATTTGTTTGTGGATAGGTATATAATGTCATTGAACAGCTGGAAGCCAATAAGAATGATCATTTTCCTAAGTCAGTGCATGAATATATGTTTCTCCGTAGACTGCTGAAATACCAAGAGTACATAATCACACTGGAGAAAATAAATGTTACTCAGATGCTGTACATGAACTATTGACATGCTTTTCTCTATGCCAGAAAATTTAAAGAAAACAGTGCAAATAAAGAACATTCACTGGGAAATTATGCTGTATTTTGCAAACAGCAACAAATGTGTTCCTTCTGCATTGCTTGAACGACAGGAAACATGCACCAGAAAATCTTGAAAATGAATGCTGACAGTGCATTTCACATATTTGAAAACAAGCACATTCCACATACCAGGTCTATCCTACAAATATAATTTAAATATATCAAAGTTATATGAATGAATACATCCCCCATAACTGTATGCACACATGAATTTTCCATGTTCTTTAAAATATATTGAGCTTTTCCTTAATGAACAACAGGCTGCATGTCAGGAATGCGAAGTTCAGATGTTTCAGAGCCTGCTATGTTCGTGTGTGAGCTTGTCCTGCAATGCTTGAATATATAAAGTACTTTTATAAAGAAAATAGAAGCAATTCCACAAGCAAAACAAATTTCATGCCTTTTATCAGGAAAGACAATGGCATGTGGTTAAATACGAAGTGCCTCTCAATAATTGTGAAAAGTAACTTTGAAAAGTAAGTGAAAAGGGGCTATTGTAGAATGCTAAAGAATTAAAGAGTATCCAGGAGTATAATGTTAATTCTAATTCTGCCCTTCCCCTTCTCCTCCTCCCTTCTTCCATCCTTCTCTCCAAGGATGTGCTTCCCCACCGCTGTCCAGCTCTGTCCCATTCAGCCTTGCCTGCCCCAGGGACCGGTGTCCTCCTTGTTGCTAACAGTCCTTGGCTGCCTGTGTGCTGGCAAAAGGCACCTCATGAGCTGAGAAGGGAGAAGGAGGAGGAGGAGGAGGAGGAGGAGGGGGAGGAGGCAGAGAAAGCTGGGGGAGGCTACTGTAATCTTCCCAGTCCTATTGCACGAAACCCTCCCTTCTCCATATGCTTGGCCCTGATGCTAAGACCAACACTGGTGGACTGGAGGCACTGGTGTCGGGTCCCCAAGTAGCACAGGACTCAAATGAAGGTTTTATTCAACGTAGTTGGGTGAAGCGGGTAGCAAGTGCACAGGTGTCCACCATACCCAGGAGGTGTGTTTTGCTTTCTCTGTAAGCCACCAGAAGAAAATGAAGGCCTCCGAATGCTTCCCTGTTGCCCTCTGTGGCTGTAGCACAGGATCACCCTGATCTGTCATAAATTCCTGTACATCAAGAATGTGTTAGTGCTGGGGCTTTGCATGTTTTTTCATTGGAAAGAATTTGACTATAGGCTCAGTACAGCCTGGATTTGTCAAAGCCCGACTCTCTGTTCCTTGCTTTTGTGCAGGTGTTTACACTGACTTAAATCAAACACAATGTGAATAAAGTACAATGCTGCTGAATTAAAGTTTGCAGGTAGAGAATTATGCAATCGGGATTATAAAGAAAAATGAGTTTGTAAAGAAGAAAGTGTGGAATCTTTATTTTGTTTTAAAACAGGGAGGTTAACTGCTGTTTAATTATTCTTAAAACACATACTATTCCATGACAGTTTCACTTCCAGACATCTTGATTAGCAGTTCTTTTCTTATCCATACTGAGGCTATGAGAATGCTTTTGGATTAACAGCTCCATCAAGGCGTCTGACTACTGTCTTCATTACTGATTTTAGTACTCAGAACAGAATAAAGTATGACTGAAAATGTTTAAAATATGACAAAGAGTGCTTAATATATTAGCTGAATAAATACCTCCTAAAAACTTTACACTCATATGCATACCACATAGTATTTTGAAAATGCAGTCTGACTTGTTTTAAGGTTGTTTATGGTTTCTTTTTGTTTCCCAGTTACGATTTACGATTTCAGATACAATGATAACTTTCTAAGTAAGGCATGCCCTTAATTCACGTACACAGTCAGTAGACAGTTCTCTGAATAGCAAAGTCTGAATTTGCCTCTGAGGTTGCTGCTTTCAGAAGCCGTATCGCATCCGATACAGGCAACATGATTTGCCACTCCTAAGGCGGAAAATGAATGCTCAGGATGTACTGATCTCTCTTGGCTAAAAGCCACACTTTCAATTTATCAGGCATCCTTTTCACTAATGGGTTAACCCTTCTAGACCGTTAATGTTCACTCTGCTTCTGCTGGAATACATTTAAGATAAAATATTTATACCTCTCCATTGGAATGAGCATTAAAAAGGCAAGATTGTTCAAAATAATGGTCTAAAAGAGAAGTAAAAATGATGACCTAAAATAGGCTAATAAAATCCTTCTCAAAAATGCAGATATCCAAGGGAAAAAACCCAAGGATTGTTTTTATATCTGACATTGATATGGAGGAAGATTTGGTGCCACTGGTCAGCAACAAGCTAGAACATATTGACAAGTACAAAGTGTCTCATGAGAGTCTGCATGGATTTAAAAGGGTAGATCATGGTTAGCAAATGGATTTCATAAGGAGGAGACACAGGAGAAATTAATGACTGTATGCAGGCAGTTTGGGTCTCACTGTCTTCCCCCTGATCTCATATATATATATATGCGCATACAGTTTAAAAAATGGAGTGACTTTTAGCCTGAGTAATTTTGCTGGTAAAAGTATTTAGAAAAACACTTGACATTTTCATGCACTCTCCTGCACACAGGGAACTCTCAGTGAGTGGTGAGTGATGTACAAGTCTGAAGACAGATCCCAAATACTCAGAATGGCCACCTCGCCATGAACCCTCGGCTTTAATGGATAATCAGATTGAAATGTCTGTATGGCCTCCATCACCCACCCAGGTGGGAAGTCAGCTGGTAGGGTTTGCACACGTGCCCAGAGCTGTTTCTTCAATGAACTCTGAGTAAGAACAGGAGTTTCTCTTGTAATGTAAACTTGGCAAAAGCGTTCAAGAGGAGTGAAATGATTCTCCACTGTCTATACTCCTACCCTGGACATTATCTGCCTTTGCTTGCCATTCAGTCCCAAGCCTGTAGGATAAGTGGCAACTGGAAAAGGGGATGGTCTTACCCTGGGCAATGCTGGATCCTTCTTCCCAACTTTGCATCTGTAGAAAAGAGAAAGCCTGCTCCCACACACGGCTCATCATTACAGATCACTGCTCCTGCAGTTTAGGGACGCACACCACCGCCCAGGCTCTGCCAGCAGTTCTTCTCTTCAAGAAATCCTAGGACCCATAATCAGGATACCCCAGTGCTACACTACGGTGCAAGTAAATGGCTGGGACAGGTGATTGCTATCAGGTTCTAACATTTTCAATTTCTGATATGAATGTACAAATGTGCATACGAAACTGAAGGAAATAAAGTAGTTTTCTCAGCAAGTACTGTCAGTGTAAAACTCAGTGCTGTGCTGCTGCACAAATCATAGAATCACAGAATGGTTTGGGTTGGAAGAGACCTTCAAAGATCATCTGGTCCAACTCCCCTGCCATGGCAGGGACATCTTCCACTAGATCAGGTTGCTCAAAGCCCTGTCCAACCTGACCTTGAACGCTTCCAATGATGAGCATACACAAGTTCTCTGGGCAACCACGTCTCCAAAACCACAATGCTGTTCTCACTTTTTCTCCCTTGAGTTTTGTTAGTTGAAAAGAGTGAAGCCAGTAAAAGACCTCCCATTTGGAACAACATTATGGGGGAAAAAGGAGCATGGGAGAAAAATGACAAAACAAGGCCTACCTAGCAGATGCGTAGGCAGACAAAACAGATAGACAGTACGTGGCTCAGGCAAGGTTCGCTCTTCCCAAACTCTTAGTGACTGCTGCAAGACACGTGTATAGATCTTCTAACTGAATAGATGCAATAATGTGATTAATATAAAATCTGTACACTTATTTACAAATAAACCTACGCAATAGCTAGTGCAATAGGTGCACCAACTGTAAGCACTGGAAAAAGTTCTGCTAAGCCACTTTAGCAACATCATCAAAACAAAAGTATTAACCTAAACGGTAGCCATATGTTAACCAACACTCCTCTGTCTCCTTCAAAAACAGAAACCTGAAAGAATAAGCAAGAATGGGGATTTCATGGCATTCTGGCTGGATGGCTTTTGGATTATTTTGTCACCTAACTGGAAAGATAAGAACTGAATAGTGGGAGAGAGAATAGTGGAAAAGCAGTAGTGCATTTAATATAAGGTAAAATAATGAACTTGATAGCAATTATTGTGTAAGCCTCAAGCTGTGATCTAATCAGCTATCACAACCTAAGCAGGATTGGGCTGCATTGGTACTTAAGGGGGAAATCCCATATGCTACTGGAAACACAGTTGCTGATTCAATAGGTTTAAGTCTCTCTTCTGACTCACTTAGGGAAACAGATCACAGCAAGGGTTTAGAAGAGACTTGTATATATTTACTACCAATTAGCATAATAGAGTCTTAATTTCAGAGAGGATACTTGTACGCTTCTTGTCTACTGCACCACTGCAGCTTCATAGGAATGTGATATTTTTCACATCTCATCTTAAACTTTCTACAGCATTTCTGAGATATTAAATAGCAGGTGTATTTTGTATCAGAAATGGTTCAAGTTTAGGGCTGGGCAAAGTCATTCTCACTTAAATGCCATGAGCTTTACACACTTAACACACTTAAAAGAGTACTTTTTTAAAATTGATGGGACTCCTGTGAGACAGCAGCAAGGTTTTACCTGGAGTTTATGCAACCAGGATGAAAATCTCCTAAGCAGACACTGAACAGCTGGGCTATGCATCAATAAATCACATGTAAAATTTGCGTTCTCTTGGCTGGCAAATGAACTGCATGGGAATGAGTTTCACCCTCAGATTGTAATGTCTTTTGGGAACAAGTTCAATAAAGATTTATGTTAATATATAATTTTAACACTATCAGAACAATATGAACGACCAGTTAGTGAAGTAAGTATAATTAGAGACACCCAGATGTCATGGAAGAACCTTTTGTGGGAACATAGACTAGAAGTCTTTTGTCTTCTGGTAGGCATAACGCATTGTTACACTGGAGAAGAGGTAATAATTCATTTTACATCCTGGAGATAATGTGCTGGAGGGGGAATAAATGGACCATGTCAGTTAAGTCTGCTACACAATGTAAGGAATTTTAAAACCCACATGTCTTTGCCGAGAGATAAAGCTTTCCTGGAAATAGCGCTACATCAGTTAACAATAGAAGAAGAAATCTGGATGTAGCAAAGAAATTTTATTATTTAAAACACTAATGAAATATATTGCGTAGTTAAGAGTGAATGTGATTTCATCAGTCTTTTGCGTACCCAGACATTAGAGTGGCGGCAAACATCTGTGTCTAAAAATGACTTCAGCAACCAGAGAATATGTTAAAGTTTGCACAGTTTGGCACTAGAGCAATGAAGTCTGTCTTGAGTATGTGTATTATTAAATAGAGTCTGACTCAGAGGAGCTGAAGAAAAGAGGGGTGGCTCACATCTGCAATTCCTCTATCTGTTTGTGCTTAGACATGACAGCCAAATTTCTCGGGACAGTTCAGATGTGTTTGCAGAACATATTAGCTCAGGGCAGTGCCATGCCAATGCAGCTATACATTTGTAGATCTGAACAGCTTCCGCGTGTTTCTGCACAACAGACTCTTGTGTTTCCTCATCAGGTTAACTCCAGCAAAGCTGGTCTGGATGTCTAGGAGTGATGGTGTAAATATGGCCAGAAGTCTTGGTCTTGTCACAAGATGAGCCTTGCTGCTATTTCTTACCAACTTCTCTGACAGCGAGTTGTGTGAAAGGGAACTGTAAATATATTGTCATATATTATTCAAGGTATTCAACATATACTTTCCAATGCTTTTCAATCTAGGACACCCACTTTTAAACATATTGGGTGACAGAGTTTATTTTTATATTCACGGTTTTCCTACCCATCAAGCAGTTATATACTTGTTTGCCTGCTATCTAGATAACCGTCACTGAAGAACAATGGTCCAGTCTTGGGATCCCGCAACCTATACTTGGTGCAGGGTCTGAGAAGTGATGCCGAAAAAAACCTGAACAGTCGAAAGTGGCTAACCAGTCCCACTGAACATTTAGGCTCCTTGACTGCATATTTCCAGCCTTTCTATTGAATGCAGTGCCCTGTTGTGATAGCTATTCTGGAAGTTTCCAGAACCTGGTGGTGCAATCCTGGTGTGGTGCAAAGTGGTAAAATTGAGGGCCCAATGATGAGTCTCATGGAGAAATTCAGCTCCAGATTATAAAACCTAAAGGTAGATGCCTACATGTAAGTGTCCATAGGTGAGCCTTGTGTCTAAGCTCATGACAGTCATGGAGTCCGACACCTGCGAAAGGGAAATTCAGCTGCTTTCAGAGCAGAGGGCTAGGAAGCTGCTACATACAGGTCGCTGGTACTACCTGAGGTGCACTAGCACATTCCTCCTGCCCTTCCACTGCTGCTCTGGGAGGACATGGGTCTCCCATAGGTCCTGCCTCATATCCACCATCATGGTGCGGATGCCTCAGTTACATCTCAGATAGCACCAGGTAATTCTGTGTGGGACACTCGCTTGAGCCTCCTTGTGCAGTCCAACTGAAATGCTCTCCAGGCTCTTGCACTGCCTGCCTGCATTGCCTAGATTGACAAAAAGGATTAAGTGCACAAATCCTGAATTGCTTGTTTACGAAACACTTAAAGCCCCCAGTACAGGAAAGGTGCTTGGCATTTCAGAACTAAATAAATGTGGCAACTATTTCCCCAACAGATAACTGCGGGGTTTAGCTGCTAAGTTGGTTTAAATCCAGAAGACATTGGTGAATAAACACTTATTTCCATTTCTTTCTCTTTATCCAGAAAAAGTGGTGCAACCAGGACCTTAAAATAGAGCTGGAGCTGGAAAGAATTTGGGGCAGCTGGAGAAACTGTGGGTGATGTGATGGCTGTACAAGCAAATGCCTCAGAGCTGAAATTTGTATGAACTAAAGGCTACAATAAGTGAAAGAGATTCACAGAAAGTACAGGCATTGTCAGCATGCTTCTTCCTCTTCCCCGTCCTTTGAAGCCAGCCAATATTGTGGAAAGCAGCCAGAGCAGAAAAGGAAGCAGTATGTATTTATAAGCCTAACAAGCAAGTGTAAGACTTTGGGACTAATTTAAGAAACCAATGCGAAAAAATGTGCCAAACCCAGTTCTCAGCCACTTTCAGAGCATCGCTTTTTTCAGAAACTGGAAGATTCATCTTTCTGCTTGGTGTGTAAATAAAGATATCGGCAAAATGCAGAGCTTTACAGGCATGTGGATATCATAGCCACTCTCATCCTTTTCTCACATTATTGGAAAGCAGGTATTTTATCCAGATAATATATTCTTAGGCAATATTGCTTTTTCTCACATCAGTCTCTGAGCAGATAAGACATTTTCTTTCCATTTGGTACAGAGAATTCCACAAAGGTCTAAAAATGATAAGAGTGGCTATTGTTTTTTCCTTTCTAGTAGTAAAGCTCATAATATGAACTATCAGTCTTGTGTAGATTTGGGTCATCACACCAGAAGACTGGATGCAGGAAAGGGAATTTTTTGATTCATCCTAAAGGCAGAATGATAACTTTTGCATTCGAGCAGTAGTGCATATCCTTTAACTAAATACTGTCATTTCATGGCTTCCTTTAAATTAATAGGAATTTCTGAATAAAGATGCATATAAGAAAACTGGCCATCTAGGTAAACAAAAACAAATATGCATGAGATGATTGGTAGGGGTATAAATCTTGGTAACTTAGAGATGCAATGAAGAAAAGCTATGGGCAACTTTTCCAACTTCGATGGATTTAATAGCACATAACAGTAATTCAGATTAGAAGTCACAGAGAACAAGGATGCAATATCTACCAAGGAAGAAGCTCAGAGGCTTTCAGAGTGGTCAGTAGTTCAAGCACCCTTAATTACCCAGAAATTCAGACTGCATAAACACATCTTTGATTTCCTGAAGTTGATACCTGTATGAAAAGGCAAGTTGGTTTTTTATAACGCCACACTTTCAGAAGGCAGGAGAAGTGGAAATGGCAGGAGATGGTTACATCTAATCAAACTTTATTAGTATCCAATGGACTGAATGCTGTATTTGTTTAGGTACTTTTGTTTTCAGTGAGAACATTTAAAATTAATTATTAAGTCTTTTACCATCAAACAAATATCTTTATAACAGCAAAACAACTCAGTCATTTTCCAATTATTACAATTAATTAAAATGCTCCAGCAAGTTGTATTTTTTATTTTTTCAAAACAGGACAGAATTTTTGTTTTCAAAAGGGACTTGGATCCACAATGATCCATAGGATTCCTGACATTTTGTAATAAAATGTGAAAAGTTAAGCAAGAGTGGGTGTTCCCTGAACGTCTTGGTCATTTGTAAAATGTTTGAAGAAGGGAAATAATAATGTGTAAACTAGGCAAGTGTGATAAAAAATATTCTCCAAAAGTCATGTTATGTAGTATATTCAGTGAATTTAATGCACAGCTTCAATAGCATTTTCAGTAATTGATGGTATATTCTATACTAAGGGAGAATAATGGTATACTAAGATGGAAGCCACTTTTCATTTGATTACCATTCAGTTCCGACGAGTTGAAGGGAACTTTGAAATTGTCTCATGTTCCTACTATTAAGAGAACAGCTATAATCTTACCCAAGGATATATTTTATATTTTATATTTAGCTCCCTTTTGATTTTTTTTTGGTTCGCTTTGCCTTTATGTTCCTCCAAAAGTAATTTTCCTGTTGTCTTCTCACTAATGAGGAATTAATTGGTACAGATGAAATCAAATTCATTTTAAAAGGAAAAAGCAAAAATGTGATTCTCAGGGTAGATCAGTTCTACTGCTCATTTCTATCATTAGTTCAGAGTTTTTCACTTGTTAGTCATTTGTAGGCAATCATCTCATGCAAAATCATTTACCAGTAAAACACACTGACTTGGTGACTTGGTCAACTCTGCTCCTGTGCACTTCACATAGCTATTTACACAAGGGCAGAGTAAGTACAAATGCTGTAATTCTGATATGCAGTTATTTTTCATAGCTATTAATAGCTGATGAAAATCAAGTTTCCAAGTTTAAACTACCTATGAAAATAGATGCCAAGTGATGCTTATCCTTTCCTTGGTTATCTTCGGGTGAGAAAATACAGTATTCAGCTTCCATCACTTTATCGATCCACCATGGAAAATCTGACTGATTCAAGATTTACCTTATCAACTAAATGATCAGATAGGAAATTGAGCCAACATCTTGATCAGTCATTCTGCAAGCTTAAGAGATTGCATTTAAGAATGGGCTTTGTGTATTGAATCTGTAAGTAATACATAAACTAAGAGACTGGAGGAAAAGAGTTCTTCAGGATCTCTGGGAGAGCTATCTTCAGAGATAAATGCATTCAGATAACAACCAACCAACAGGAACAGAGGGTAAAAAAAGTGTGAAATCTGTTCAAGAAGAGAGGATTAACATATAGTACTTGTGTAATCACCTTTTGTCATAAAAGGCAACAGGAACACATTTTTGCTTCTCTAAGATTATAATCTCACAGAGAAAAAAAAAGGGGGACTCCTACAAACAAATCATAACTTACTAAGGAAAAACTACGACATTGTTAGCAATAATTAATGAAAAATCCATTGTCATTTTGGGGTCTTTATTTTTTCTGTACCTTTGTGTTCTGACAAAAGATGGATAGCCTAGAGCACAGGTAGCAGCATACGGAGATCCTTCACCTTGAGCTCTCCCTGCTTCCAACCAGTGGCCAAGGACTGCTGGCCCCGAAAAAACACCTTGTGACCTGTACGGGATGGGTTGGGTGCTCTCAGCCCAGCATCCATGCAGAAAATGCTAGGAACACACGTTTGATGCTAGTCACAAACCCCAGCAGCATTTTTGGCTGTGGAGCCAAGAATTTGCCACGGTACGACAAAGTATTTTCTGCCCACTTCCAGATCAGTTTTGAGACAAGGCAGCATATGGAAGCTTACTTGGCTGCAGCAGCCTCTGCCTGCTCTGTGCACCCCTGCCAACTGACTGGGATTGCATGTCTATCACTAGCTCTAAAATTCATATAACGTCAAATGTATATTGTGCATTTCACCTACTCCAGAGATGGAGCCTCCAACTTTCAGAAGAACAAATATCAAGCTTGCTTTTCTATGTAGAGCAAACTGCCATTTTTTTCTTACAGGGCCTTCAAATGATATGACTGTATCTCACTGTTGCATTTCATTAAGATATCAACTTTGATGCATTGCTAACACACAAATTCAACAAAATATTAAGATGAAATGACTTCGTGTAGGCTAGCAGAAGCCCAGCACAGCAGGAAGTAGGAATTGGAAGTGCTTAGACTATTCGCAATGGCTGCTTCTGGAGATGTGAGGCACTAGTTACATGTCTCAAAATAAAACACTCTCCGTTCAACCTCAGTTATCATGATACAACCCCTAAAGATACTGTTTGAAGCAAGGACAAATATCAAAGAAGTGACAAAATGAGCGTCTCTGAAAAGAAAGATGTAGTCTCGGTCCTTTATATTACCTTAAATGAAATAATTTAAGCTCTATAGCCTATATGTCTTTTTTTATTAATTCATGAGGTCCTTCTGAATTTCCCCTCATTGCTTTTCAGAAATATCTTAATGACAAGCAACAGGAGTCTTCCATACCTGTTACCATTTATTATTACCTGTCCTGTAGGATTCCCTAGAGATCCCGCAGGAGATCAAGAACTACTGTGGCACAAAGTGCTGTATACAAAAGCAGTAAAATACAATTCCAACAGCAAATATCTGCAATCAGGAATAGACAAGGGTGGCACAAAAGAAATAACCTCATTAGCGCCATTCAGCTGTACTAGTATTTCTAACTGAAATATACACATATTGCTTTTTTCTTTTTCTGTATTAATTCCTATGTAATAAAGAAGAAAAAAATATAGTCTTGCACTCCTTCACTGTTCCTTGCGTATTGCCTTTTGACTCCAGGTATTCACTTACCTCTGACTCAGGAAAAAATATTTCTTCAGGCCAGGATTAGGGATAATGATTGCATGCTAAGTGCAATCATTAGAAAAAGAGATGTGTCGTTATGTGCATAAAACCTTCTTGAACAGGGACCTTATGAGTTAATGGTGTGACTGGCAGGAATGTTGAATACGGGAAAATTGCTTCAGGTCTGTTGTGTAAGGGACAGATTTAGAGGGAGCAGGGACTTGCCAGACACCGCGATTCCTGATAGCACACTGCAGAGGGATGAGTATCCTCGTACATAAAGACTTCTGACAGCGTGGACACTTCCCTGGCTTTGGAGAGAGAAAAAGGTCATGTAATTAACAGAGAAAAATATAGAAATGCCTAATCAGCCAGCACTATTGCAATGCTTCAGCTTTTGTGGCTGACACGACAAGTTCCCCCTCCTGCATCCCCAGGCCCAAGTACCCTCTGGTAGCATGCTGACCTGGCAGGAGCTGCTGCTCAGACATCTTGCTACACTGCCACTGTCCTCCTTCCTTATAAAGATAGAAGAAAAAAGGAAAATATACTATAACATGATACATAAAGAAGAAAATCTTTCAGGGGAAGGGAGGGGAGGCAGGGCTGCAGCAGCTGGCAGGCGCACCCCAGCGCCCGACTGCTCCTCTCATCCCACCCATCTGCACCAGACGCTCCCACGATCCCAATTTGAGAGGATAAATAAGCACTGGTCTCTGGCATCTCTGAACATGACAGAAAACTTCTTTACGGCTAAAATTGTATGTGCTTTAGGAAGATACTCAGTGTAGGGTCTCAGTTTTAAAGCAGTTGGAAAATCGATGTAAAATCTCAGCCCAGGTTTTTTTTTTTCTTTTTGGCCTGCAGGCGTTTCTAATCATGGAACATCACTTTCCTGCCAAGACAAATTCTACCTCTTGCTTTTATTTTCCCATGCCACTTCCTGTGCCAATCAGCCCTTCAATTCTCCTGCAAATCCTGCTAGAAACGCTCTTCTTCAGCTTCTCTTTTCATCACGGATTTCTCCTCTAGCACCGCATCCTACTGTACGCAGATTGTAACCTTCACCTTAAATGTTAACCTTGGTATCCTGTTGATAAAAATGGTACACGCTGCTAAACAACGGGTGCTGCTAAATAACGAGAGAGAAACATTTTCCCCAGTATTTCTGTTTCTGTGTGGTGATATCATGTGGCTCATCATGTGGACGAGCTAACAGATTATTCCCTTGCACATTATACTGTATTTATTGTACTCTCCTTTTTCTCCTTATTTTATAAGAAATGAGTACAGTGGAGGTTCAAATGCATGTTTGAACAGGGTAATTCACAAAAGGAAAGAGCCAGCTGTATCTATAAAGGATCTGGTTGTGGCCCCTTTAATTCTGTGACCATAAATGCTTCTTGCAATCAGCTATGAGGCTTCTGTGAGCTGCTGCTCACAGAAATTTTTCCACCAGGACTGAGCACACCACCAGTACCATGTTTCAACAGAACAGCTGGTGCTTAAAAGGCTGGTAATTACAATTTTATTCAAAAAATCAGAACTGGTGGAGCTAAGAAGATCATTGATTCAGATGGATGACCTTGAAAGGCAGATTGCAATGAACTTGTTGAACTTCTGAAAAAGCAAAAAAATTAAATAAAAATAGAGCTCTACAACATTTCTGGTACTTTCTTACAACAAGCTACAATCTTCAATTTCCCCCCAAATACTGTCATCATGAAAATTGACAAAAAAAAAAATTCTGAAAAGCGTCATTATTGTACTATTCCTTCCAAGGGTAGGGATGACGTTCTAAAAACTTTACTTCCCTGTAATTAAAAGCTCCGCAAAATTTTAGGTTTGAAGCAGTAGCTCACACTAATGGCGTATTTTATAGAAACAAGAACACAAAAGAGCTGTAGTGGTTTGGGAAATGGACAGGCAGTTCATCTAGCCCAGTAACCCATCTCTGACTGTGGCCATAAGCTCTTGCCCAAAGAAGAACATGAGATTACAGCAAAGCTACAGTAATATTTCTTGTTAACGCTTCCCCAGCCTCCAAGGGTTCGGGATTCAGACCCAAAACATCAGTGCATTTCATCTGGTGATCCTGTCCAGCTTCTGAAACCTACATTGACCCACAGTGTCTGCAGCATCCTGCTGCAGAGTTGTACAGCTGAGCTATGCGTTGTGTGAAACACAGGATCACTGGGTAATTCAGATTGGAAGGGACCTCAGAAGGTCTCTAGTCCAACCTCCTGCTCACAGCAGGGTCAGCTACGAGGTTAAGCCAGGTTGCTCAGGGCTTTAACCCGCTGGGTATTGAAAACCTCTGTGGGCAGAGACCACACAACCTCCTTGTTCCAACATGTCATTAGTCTCATCAGGAAAGTATTTTCCTTTACAGCCAGTCAGATCTGCCTCTTCAGCTCAGTATCACTTCATAGTTATCGTCCTTTGTTTTCCTGCCATGCACTGCCAGGAAGACCCTGGCTCCAGCTTTTCAGTAACCTAACCAGCAGGAACTGGTGCTGGTTGGTAGGTACTAGTTAGTTAGTATTGGTTAGTAGGTACTGCTGCTAGATTTCACCAGAGCCATCCCTTTCCCAGGCTGAAGACGCCCTGGTCCCTCAGTATCTCCTTGAAGGGCAAGTGCCCCAGCTCTGACCATCATGGTGGCCCTCCGCCGAACTCACTCCAGTTTATCGATGTCTTTCTTGTATTGTAGGGCCCAAAAGTGGGCGCAGCATTCCAGCTGTGCTCTAATGAGTGCTGAGTGAAGGGGGATAATCTCTTGGCCATGGTGCTCCTATTGACACAGCTGAGCATGCTCGTGGCCTTCCCCACTGGCACGGCACGCAGCTGACCCATGTTTTTGCCTGCTGTCAGCCAGGAGCCCCAGTCCTTTCCTGCAGAGCTGCTCCCCAGCCACTCGCCCCCTCCCCGGACCCATGCAGCTGTTAACCCAGGGCCCTCTGCGTCCGTAATTCACATTAGGATGTAGCATTAGGCTACTCCCTGTTTCCTTCTCTATTCCAAATTACTCCTTGTAGTCTGTTGGCTTGCTTTGAGTATTTAGCTAATAGTTGCCTAAAACCACATATATTATAGCTCCTAGATCTAACTCCCGAGTTAGAAACTCCCACTGTTACATTTGTGAAATTAAGACTGTTTTTCCCCACGTACCTGGAATTACATTTATCCACACTGAATTTTATCTGCTATTTTAATATCCAGTTACTGAATTTTGTAAAAACAGTCACACAAGAAATACATCAAAAAACATTTGCAAAGTGTGTATTGGATTCACACTGTTTATATTTCTGCAGATAAAGCAGATAAACCTGCTTGTAAGGCTTTTTGATGTTCTGTAGTAACCACAGACCCCAGTTCCAAGTACATTTAGAGATGACACACTGCTTTTTATCATAGTGATCAGCTTCATGATGCTGCTGAATTCATCTGGTGTTGCCTGTGTAACGTACCTACTAATGTCTCACTTTCACCTTGGATTGAGGACACATACACTGCTAATATAGATGGCATGAAGCTGCTCCATGTTCTAGCATTGAAGTATTTGCAGACTACCAAGATGTCACTTGTCATATATTTGCTTAACATGTAGCATCCTGAAGGGCTGCCAAAGTATGTATAAACATTATAAAAAAGAAATCCAGAGGAAACAATATTTCATTTAAGACAATTCTTCACGTTCGTGCTCCAAATATTTTAAAAGGGGAAACTGAAAGTTGAAACTAAAAAAGGTATGATACCAGAGGAGTCAGTCACGTATCGCGAAGTCGAACTACTGTGAAATAGCCAATGTGCTACTGCTCATCCCATCACATTACGTAGTTACAACCTCTTAAAACCATGACTCTTGTCAGATAACTACAGTGCATAAATAACCTTGTGTCTTCCATTTATTTTTCAGAAGGAAGGAATAAATATTACACGGCAGGAAGGGGCATGCTCTCAGGATAAACTCGGGCGTCTTTGTTCAGAGATGTGACTCTGCTGCAGCTGAGGGTCTCACCCTAAATGATCTGATGTGGAAGACTGTATTAGTGGTGCCATAGCATTTTAGTTTCAGCCCTTGGTGTGCGTGCTGACACTGTTACACGGGTCTCGGATCACTGGGTTTTCTGCAGTCTTCCTGCTGCACACCATTTCCAGATGTCCCATCTCCAGCGATACCCAAGGGCTTGACTAGCAGCATGTGACGATGCTCTACATGATGAGTAATTACTGAGCTCTGCTGCAATCCCACCTCCTGTCCCCTGTTTAAATGCGTATGCACTACCCAGGCAAATTGTGGCAAATTGGTGCAATTAGCCTGTGCATCAAGAAAACACTGTTCTAATGGGGAATATCAATGAAGGGACCTTGCCAGGTTTTCCTGATACCTGGAGTTATACCTGTATCTATTAAGTGAACACAAACACATACACATACATATATATACCTATACATTCATATACATATATATACACATGCATACATACATGCAGTTTAACAGGCTGTACAACTTTTCTTCGAAGCTGTTGGTGCTGGAAAGCGAGCTAATCATTCCATGCTGGCCATCAAGCCACTACATGGTTATCATGCTAATCAAAGTCCGCTCTGAAATGCTGTTTAGTTTCATTACCATCACAAAGGAGCAGCTAAAGGATATCTAAGGCAGGCTGGGCGGGGAGGCGGGGAGCGAATGCTCTGAGACACTATAATCTATTTGAACAGCCATGTTTATTGGAAACAGGAGGGGGCATTGTTTAGCGTAAGCTGGTATCAATCACTGATTGGTTTCTCTCCCTTGTTATTAATGCGCAGGCAGGCGGACAGGGAAGAATAAGCTCTGTGGAAGGACAGACAGCTCCCCACTAAAGAGGGGAAAGGTTTGGTAGCTGCCCCCCCTCACCAGATGGGCTCCTGCAACCTAGCATAAATACTAATTTTTTTCCCAGACTAGGACAGAGAAGTGATAACATCTCAATGCCAGAATGATTCTTTGTTCTTCTGCAAAGTTTTGTGCCTTTTTTGTATATGTAGATTGAATTGGTTTTCGAGGGTAGGGATAAGACCCTCCATCCAGCAGAGTAGCAGGCAGTATTATAATATAAATAAGTAATATTGCCTCGCTAACTATGCTTTGCTAGCCTCTGTGTAGGTGTAAATGTTTTAAGTGTGTTACTGAATGGCTGTCTTTCACTTTTTATTAAAGAAACACACCCTTTCTCTTTAGAAGAAACTTGTCTGAATGGCTTGCTAATTTTTTCTGTTTTGACTTAGGGCTGCCAAATTAAAAGTGAACATTGACCTCAGAGGAATTACAAGTGTCCGCAGTTATCATTCTGCAATAGATCACAGGTGTGGAGGCTACAACCTCTTCTGGTGCTGTAAAGCTACTGGTAAGAACAACGTAGGCAACAAACTGCAGGGCTTCGATGCAACAAATATAGCCGTACAAAAAATTTCCCAGGCTCCCTGATTTTGGCTGGAAAGCTCATTACGGAGCCACAGTTGCGTACATTCGTGATGAATGCTGGAGGATGCTTTTCATTATACTTACACTTAAACTGTGAAGCAAACAAGAATTTCCTGTCATGTCAGTTAGATCGAAAAAGTACTTACACATGCAAATAAATCTAAAAATGCCACAGCCTCAAAACAGATCATCTCTGCTTTCCTATTAAAAACATCAGTGTACTTGTTCATAATGAATCAAAATGCTTGCTCGGGGTTGGATGTTTAAAATAAAAAATGGACATGTTTTCTTCTGCTGAGTTCTGAAAAATCCCAAACCATACCTGCTATCAGATCTCATAAGCTAAATGAGTTTTGATTAGGTCAATACTTGGTTGGAAAGACAAAGCAGGTGCATCAGAAAGGAAATACTCATCAGTAGAGAGCAGACTCCCTTTTGTATGAGCCTTAAACCAGTATTTGAAAGGGCACTATGCCATTGCAAGTCTTCAGGTTGACACAGACAGCTAAGCTCTGCGTGGCTTTCTAGAGGAGTAAGGACGTTAAAACTGGCATGACTATATTCCGTTACCTGTCCATCTTCAAGGGATCTCTGAACTTGGGCCCTTATGTCAGTCTTTTCTTTCCTGCTATTATAATACAAACTGGTACCAAATTTCTTTGAGATTACTAAATTTCTGTCACAAATGTACTGAGATTTCTATACAGTTTTTGGTGAGATGGCTGACCAAAAAGTGACAATTGATAGCAAGGTTTACCCAGGAGAACTGACTTTGCAGGACTCCAACATAAACAAGGCAAAAAAACACAGACTAAAGTATCCAAATATTAGAAAGAAATCAAGCCTCAAAGCCTGGGGGGTGTCTTCTCTTTTCCAGGCAGCCTCCTTCTTTTCGGTTCCCCAGCACGATTTTCAAATCAGAGGGGGCAGGGGAAGTTGACAATAATTCTTATTAAAATGGTAGTTCCTGTGCATATTCTTGTCCATATGTAAGTGGACGGAAACATTTCAAGCTGAAGGGACTGTCAAAAAAGCGAGACATTCTGGTTCCTTGTGAGCCCATGATCAGAGAGTTGTTCAAGTACTTGCCCTGAGCTTCTCATTCAGGATGAACTTTTTGTCTTAAGCATCAAATCTTTTCCTTCTTACAGATAGGAACTGATTGATGTGGGTTCTGCATTTCTGGCCTAGTGACTGTGCTTGAAATGGCAATATTATTTTTGGAACGCAGAAACGATGTTCCTGCAGACAGATAAGTTTCTACTAAAAGAAGCAGAGAAAACAAGCATAGAAAACCTCCATAGATCTCAGCCACTGGTGGGTTTCTCTGACTAAGAAACAAAATTTATGCTAACTCATGCCTATTTTCTAGTAAGAACAGGAGACGGCATGTGGGCAGGTCACTCAACACTCAGTGACGAGCAGTGATACTCAGTTTTGATTTTAGGAAATACCTGATATACTACATGCCATTTAGGTAACTGTCTACTACGCAGGTATGATTTCATGTTTAACACAAAGACAGGCTGGAGAAACAGAGACCACCTCAGCTGGAAGCTCCTCTGGAACAGTATCACTGCCACGAAGTTTCATTCGGTGCAGTTTTGCTTCTATTTATAGGCCCCCATTGCTCTTACAACTGAGAAGTCCAATGGGCTGCAAACAAGTTGTGATCACTTTCAGTCAACTCTGAATGACAAACAGTTCACATTATAAATTCTTCGCCACTAAATTGTCTGCTGCTAATTGCTCTTTTGCATGTAATTATCAGTGAGGATTTAATAAGTATGGAAATACTATTACATGCCAAAAAGTAAAAATAAAATGAGAAAAAGCAGACTTAAAGAATGTCTGGCAGACAAACTCTTTAATTAATTCTGGAACACCATATTGGCTGATGTCTCTTTCAGTGAACATCTCTGGCACAGAGATGAAGTTTTATAATACTTCAAGAAAAACAAGCAATACATTTGCTTCTACAGCTATAAAGCTTTTTTTGGCCTTTGTCTCCAGGTTATAAATTTGAAGAGAACATCCATATAGGTGAGAACAAGACTGAACACATCGAGGGAACCATAGAAAATCTCCACATGTCTTGAGAAGAGTAACTTCTAATAAAGCACCAATTCAAATGAGAGGCGAAACCTAGGAGGGGTTTTGAACTGCCACAAGGCTTTTAGGCACAGCTCTGGCTTTTGCTTTCTTTCCATGGTCTGTCTCTTAAACAACCACGTGGGTTATGCTGCAGGTAAAACGCAGGAGATGGGGATGAAGAAACAGAATTATCCTCTCAAGGATTTTCCTCTTGTTTCTGATTAGGAAGAAAAGATGGAGATGGACAAATAACTTTGCAGTGACACTTTCTGCCTTCTGTCCAATGGCAACAGAAGTTGAAATAGCCTTGAAATGTCCCACCTGTGATCACAGTCATTAGATAATACTGATCTGCATATAATTACACTCAGCAGATAATAAGACTGTACACAAACATAGTAAGGGTCCCAAATCCAGATCCCGTGTGGTTAATAGCTAAACTACTGTTTGCCACTGTGAGAGAAAAAATCCTACTTCATGTATTCCCCTAAGCTATCAAAGAAAATGAAGTGGAAGGAAGATTTGGTATTTCGTCGACTTGATTTTCACTACATTTCTCTAAAGGGAAAACATCTCAATTTAGGGTTGTTAAGCAGGTTAATGACCTGTTGCACAAGACTGAAGAATAAATTATTACTGAGACATGAGATGAGTAGAATGCAAATCTTGAAAGTATTTTCTTGAGTGGAAAGAATTAGATTTCTTGCTTTACTTTCCTTAGTGGCTGTTTTTTTTAGCTGTCATTTAGTGGTGCTATGTAGATCTGAAGATGCCTTTCTAACGTTCATGAAGAATATAAAAACAAAAGTGACAAGTTTGGCTAAGCAAAAAGCTGTAGGTGGGAAGCGTTACAAGCTTTATTTTGCTATTCCTGGCCCCATTCCTCAATGTAAATCTGTTGCCCAAAGGGAAACAACCTATGGAACTAAAGATAATTTTGTTCTTGGTGCCTGCTCCAGTCTATGTTATTTCTTTCTCCAAGGATTAGTAGGGTGACAATTATGGTGAGCCATTTTGTATGCGATATAATAGCTGTTTACCAGGAAATCTGAGACCAATTCGCCGAGAGCAGATGCGGCAACCGAATTCAATCACTGTTGTATTCACTTTTTCTGGATTTGAATTGCTACCCGAGATGCAAAAGAGGCCATGCCCAATCGTGAGCACACTGAGCCTTCTAGATCTTCATACCTGGTTGCATTATTAGTAGCAGAAAGAGACGTCACACTTCAGTACCTTTGCGTTTGGCCAAAGGAACTCTGAAGACATTCTGGTACGCTCTATTTATGTCAGCAAGATTTTTTTGACGTAGTTCCTTAGGCATAGGTTTGCTTACTACCATTACAGAGGATGGTTTCAGTCTGGGAGCTGTTGTAACTCATATATGAAATCAAAGTGAAATTTGCAGACTTCTCCCTTTTTGCGGGTTCATTATTAATTGCTCTGAAATATCATTACTGAAACTCTAAAATGAAGCTAACACCGCCAGGATGGATTTGATGTCTGTTTTCCCTGAAAGATTTCTGCATTCCTTTAGTGACTGATTTTGTGATGAGATAAATCTCTGGAAGGCATAGCTTTTGTTTTCAGATCTTTTTCTTTTTTTTGCTTTCTAAACTAGAACAGGAAAAGAACAAACCCTAGCTGATTGGATCGCCTTAGCAGCATATTTCTTCAGGACTTCTGCATCAGAGCAAATTAGATCATTCTGCACTGATGTGATATATAATTCCCATATCTTCTGTGCCATCAGCTCTGTGGGTTTGGTTTGAAGGGATAAGAATTAAGCGGCAGCATTTGAGTGAAATTGTTTTTATTATTGGAATCACAAGATTTTTTTACAGGCAAAAGAAAAACTACCACAACTGGCACACAACATGACTCAACCTTACATATTGGGAACTTCAATTCCATCAGCATCAATTGGACATGAAGCACATCCATTGCTTGGAGTCTTTATTTTTATGTAGCCCTACTAGCAAGAAGAAACTATTTTCTGTCTGCAATTCAGCGCACACTGGTTTTATTATTTCCTTTAACTCTTGCCCATGTTTAAATCACTGCTTATTAAATAATCTTCCAGCATTTCCTTTTTAAGTGTGTCTTGGTGCATCAGTTGAGCACAGCTAAGTTAAGTTAAAGACTGGATCTACTGCTTGAAAATATTCACTGATAGCAAGTAATGAAAAAGTAATGACAGCTGAAACAATAACTGTCTATAAAAATCTGATTTCAGCTGTTGTTGAACTTGTTGATCTTTAGTGAAAAACGAAGTATGAACTTTAATGGCATATCACTCTGACTGCATTTTCCATCACTGCATTATGGGTTATGATTGCTACAATTTTTCTCCTCCTACTGTAAAAGATGACTCTTTGGAACAAGAAGGGCTGATTGCTCCATTAGTTTCTGATATCACTCATTTCTTTTGCACTTTGTTTGCATTCCCTAATCACTGGAAATGCCCTGGAAATCTTACATCATTTGATGACCCAAGCACAGAATATTTTTTTGCTGAAGCTCTATTTTGGTCCCATTCCTTATTCTTTAGGCATTTATACTCAGCATAAATTATGATGGCTTTTAAGATGAGACATATGAATTATGGTAAATAGATTTTAAACCTCTTGCACTAGATTTTCATAAGAACTATTGGTAGACAAAACAAATATGCATGAGATGATAGATAGCAAGTTTGGTGGATTTCAGCTGAAAGTAACTCTGAATGTATATCAAGACTGTAGGGTCTAACAACACATAAAATTGAATTACTAGCTTCCATTTTGAATCATCACCTGATCCTGTTTACACAGAAATTTTACTCCCTGACGGGAAAAAAGATGAAAAGCTGGGGCTTGCTTGACTCTATATGCCACCAACCATATGTGCCAAACGAGAGACAGCTTGAATAAATGATCTTGTCAAAACAGAAAGTATCACTAAGGAGGCAACACTGAAGGACCAAGTGATTCATATCAGTTTGTTAAAACCATATTCAGTCATTCCTCTTTTGCCTTTTTGTCAAGGGCTCTGATTAGTCTGCTTTTTCATATTAAAAACATGTGAATGTAGATAATTCTATAGTTTACTACTGTTGAATGTTACTGAGCTTATGTCCATAAAGGAATTATTGTAGAATAAGATCTGTACAAAGTTAAAGAATAATAGCTGTCATCAAATAACTTTCTTACAGGAATATTATTTTACATGAAGAGTACCCACATCATGAGCTTTCTGCAAATATTCTAAAAGACATATGCTGGGGAACACCTCCACGTACAAAACTTATTTTTCAGAAACATCTGCTGTTCTTACCTTCTTATCGCTCTTACGCTATATTCTACAGACATCAAGAAGGATGCTGAATTTGTGCTTGACAAAGATTACTTTAACAACAATGCCATTAATAGGGGTGAGGGTGGCAGGGAGTAAAGTACTTAACAGATATGACAGTGAAAGAATAAAGTATTTAACAGTGAGAACCTATAGCTTCTTGGGGTACCTAAGTGGTTTTTGGATGAATATAGAATTACTTATGTGACTGAAACATTAATAATACAGATAGATTATTGTAGAGAAATCTAGGACAAAACTATAGCCTTTTTCTTTTTTCTGCTATAAAACTTACAGGCTCAGCATATTCACAAGCTTCAAAAATTATTTTATGATGAAGATCCACAGTAAAGCTCAAACTGAAGACAAAGAATTCCTAATTCGGTAGGCCTAGCTACAGAAATAAACAAAAAATGTCATTTGATAACATATGTGACCCCAAGTGGCAGTTTCTTTTCAACAGATGTAGTTTAATCTTTGAGCAGCAGGTGCAAAAGTTGTCTTGAGGCAGAAGCCACAAACAGAGCAATTTTACAGGAGACGTTTTACTTGGTGGGAAATGTAGGAATAACTGCGACATGCAGCTCTTTTCCTTTCTGTCTTTCAACAGTGGATCATACACGAACCAATGCTTTATCTTGAAAGACATATACATATGTATTCCTATCCATCTCCCCCAGACTAGAACATGGCTCAGCATAATATTTCCTCCTTTGGTCAGTGTTTAGCAATTGATGTGAAAAAGTCTTTCAACAGCAGCAGATCATACATGACCCAATGCTTTATCCTGAAAGACACATATATATCTATATATATATATAGATATATTCCTATCCACCTGCCCCAGATTAGAACATGATTCAGCATAATATTTCCTCCTTTGGTCAGCGTTTAGCTATTGATGTGAACATGGATTTTCACTCCGTTCAGTTTCTAATCCCTCAAAGGAACACGTTTGTTTTGAATTACCTATCTGGACATCGAGGTGGTTGCTAATAACAGATAATCAAATGGATTTAATGCTGCGTTTGATCAGTTCCCAATGTTCTGGAAGTGTGTTCAACACGCCAGGATTTGCTTAATTTTGCAGATGTGTCAATTAGGGTTTTACCCTGTCGGATGCTGAAAATGGCATTAAGTTGTACAGCGCTAACTTGAGCTAAGAACTTTGACGAACTGGGCTCTCATTAAGGAAACTGAAAAATTACTTTTTTTCCTGACCTCTGAAGCACGTAAAATAAATATACTATTTATAGAAAGGTCTAAGCCTCAGACCTTACACAGTGACCAAGTGATACAGATTTTCTTCCTGCTTGATGCACCTTCAATAAACAATAACAACTTTCTCCAGCACAGTACGTAAGCACACACTTAATGTGAGGCCATAAGAATACTTTGGTTGGTTTAGAATTAAGCAACGTGCTTAAGTGCTTTGCTGCATTTAAGCTAGACTTCAGTCAACAAAGATGGCTCACACAACGCAACTGTGTTCTACAATTCACTTTTCTCCCAGAAGCTTGAAATACCATGGACCACTGCCAACCTTCTTTGCCTGCCCTGCAGGTACTGCACCACCAGATGAGTCAACTCAAGGAAATGTAATTTTGGAGTTGGCTTCTTGTAACAAAAACTCTATGCATCAATTTGTGGACAAATAGTTCTGAACAGAAAAAAATGACTCCCACAGGTATTCCTGACCTTCTAGTAATGTCCTGGTCCTGACCATTGACTAACGTGGGGTATTTCCATTGCAATAAAATAGCTATATTTACAAGCTAACCTTGAAGCATGTACAAACTATTCCTCCAAGACGGTATCACAGCTTCTCAGCTAGATGCCTCAGACTATACGCTGCTAAGGGATAATGACATTTCTCTTTCAGCCTCAGTTGCTGATGCTGTGTAAATTTAACATAATACAAATCTCACACTGTTCCTGGCCTTTGCTGGGTTCCCAAAATGACCCTGTTAACACCACCTAGAAAAGCAGAGCGGACGAGAGAGCAACAAATGGAAGAAACACAAGAAAAGGACCTGAGAGCAATGAGCCTCTGCGGTTTATTCACAACGGCAAACGTGGAAGGGAAACCATCCTGTATCTCAGCAGGACAACAAACTCAGCCACGCACAAGGCTGGCAGATTACAGCAAGTGCTTTTCCATTTGTTCCTCTGCTTCTTGGCAGCACAGGCTTTGGGGGAGAGTGAGGGGACACTGGCTCCTGCTCTCACAGAGGTTCTGTCTGGGCAGCACACTTTGATGACCTCCCGATGAAGGAGCAGGCTGCAAAACTGCATCTTTCTCCCGTCTATGCCCATTGCGGCTGCAGACAGTGCCACTATTCACAGCAGGACAAAGGGACTGCAAAAAGGCCACCAGATCAGCTTTTTCACACAGAGTACGCACTGGCGTAAATGATGATGTCAGGTACAAGAAAATCAACAAACAAGCTTATTTCTTTCTATTGCTAGAGAAAGCGCTGCCTCCAGAAATACTGTAGGAATGGACTTTGAGGTTATTCTTACAAATTGTTCAAAGACAATATCATCTTTATGTGGTGATCTGTGAGCAGACAATTGTCTCTCTGTATCTCATCCTTCCAAATGACATCGCTTCTGCAATATATTTATTCCAGGCTCTCTGAAGCACTGGCTAGTAATGCAAAAATCTTACAAAAATGACTAATTCTGGCCTCTACAAGATGATAACAGAACAAAGCCCTGATCTGGTATCATTATAGCTGAATACAGAGATAAAATTGTGTCCTTAAACTGGCAGTACCACAAAAGTGGTAAAAAAATTAAAAATTGTATAGGTCACCTTGACTGCAACAGCCAGGGGATGTTGTTTCTAACCGAAGTAATAGCACTCAACATTTCAATGCATGAAAACACTAAAAAGTTTTGCAGAACTATTTTTGTTTTGGAAACGACATTCCTCTGCATCAGACTGTAGCAGCGTGGGTTGACTTTCGTGATAGAAGTTATTAAAAAATACCAGTTCTCTCAGTGAGAGCTACTGGCATCATTAACCCCCCAAGAAATAATGAAACAACAGGAGGCGTTTCTTAAGATTGTTTCAAAATTTCAGCATATTCTTTTTGATACATGTTTTTCTTACTGACATGTAATGATTTCAAAAGTATTATAACTAACTGCAGATGTTTTCTTTGAAGAGCCTCTTTCCAATTGAATAACACACATAAGATATAAGAGATTCTTGGCTGGTATTCTTGCTTCTTTTGATACTTTCTTTCATATTTGCCATTCATGTACATAAATTCACAAATGAGCCTCCAATACTTGGCAGTCCTACTCAATTTTATACATATTCACTATGAAAAGAAGAGAAATTGTACATACCCAGAGGGTTTAAAAACTGTAATGGTGGGTCTGACAAGTTCAAACATACACTGTCTCGTGTATCTCCTAAACTTAGACTATACCCTGCTATTCTAATATATGGCTACTAATCCTAGAATTATATGAATAGCCTAATAATATGTATTTAAACAACTTTCACACCTATGACTCTGTGTTAATTAATTTTAGCACACAAACATGTAGTTAATGAGTTACATCAAAGAGCAATATCATGTTGAAAGACACGAGGCCCCCCAAGGTTCAATAGGTCATGGTCAGAGTATCTGCAATTAAAATTAATTCTTGCTTCTCTTGAAGTGGTTGTTGACACCCACAAAGCCCTTCAGCATGCAGCTGAAGAGAACGGTTGTCATCTCATCTTTGGTACCACCACTTGTGCACAGGACAGACAGAAAATGGAAGGACCCTGGAGACCCTAGCCCCTTCAGCAACCCTGCCGCCAGGGCAAAATGGAAATGGTCAGGGTGCAAATGAGCTAGGCTGAGTTGACAAAGTTTAGGTAAAACTATAATGAGGACAAGGAGGTATGTAGCTTTCTCACAGGTTAGCAGATCCATATGTTCTGGGGTTTGGATCTTGACTTTGGTTCTTTTAAAGGTTGCAATTCAAAGCACTCAAAGATTTTGGAGGGAGAAGTGGCAGTACTGCCCGTGCAAACAACAAAAGCAATCTTATAGCAGTTTTCCAGTCTGGTACCATGCTATGCCCTTGTTCTCTTTGCAAAAATAAGAAACAAGAGGAAACTATACAGACAGACTCTAATCAGTACTTGAACTTAGTACTCCTCTGACAAGCTTTTATGGATAATAACCACTTACTCTGTGTTAAATATACTTCAGTTCACAAAAAAAAAATCAAAGAACTTTTGAGTTGATCAAATGTAGAGCTTCTTAGTCCCAGAATAGCCTCCGGCAAGTGTGTGTTCCTGCTCAAGAGGACCTGAACAATACAGGTGTTACATGTCAGGTCTAAGAACCGCAGTCAACTATGTAAGGACACCCGGAGAAGTCTCTCCTGCAGAACATACAAAAGTCAGGGGATGTTTTTAGATTCTTCTGCTGTGAGAATGTGGATGACAGTGTGTATGGAGTCATTACTAATAATTTATTTCTCAAATGGCAAATTTAACAGAAAAGAATACATCATATATTAAGAGCCGTTCAGCTCCAGCATGTGAATTAGACAAACACAGCCTTTCAGTAAAAGGTCTGGAGAGTATGAAAAAGATCAAAACATGACTCAGTTTGTGGCAGCAAACAGAGACACATCTTGACAGGCAGCAGACTGTATTTGTTGTTCAAGTGATATAGGCTGGCAATGGGCATCATCTGCTCCAAGAGGAGAGTCACTGAGTCACTTTACCTTGGATGATGCTGTGGATGAGTCAGATTTGCTCCAAGAAACCAGAGCCTGCAAAGTTACACTCTATTCCATAGATTTGTTCATTCCAATTTAGTTTTAGCCCTCTCTGTGCACCTCGACTCATGGAAGAATAATTATATCTGTATTTTTTCATCTTTGCTGTTACTGACAGTCTCATAAATGAGGGAGAGAGAGAGCACATTCTATTGGCCTGAAATGAAGCACTCTTAAGCAACAATCAAGACAACAGCAGCAGTGCTTTAAAATGCTATGAAATGAAACAAATTAGCCCTTATGTCTGCTTTGACAAACATTGACTCATATTGTAATTAGTCAATGTACTAACATAGAAAATTCTAAATTATCGATGTGGTCAAGGCTTTCCTGAACTGTGAGATCTAGAATAAACAAAATTCATAGCACAGTTCCCATACCTGGAGCCTGCATCCAGCTCTGGAGCCCTCAGCACAGGAGAGACATGGGCCTGTTGGAATGGGTCCAGAGGAGGCCACAAAAATGATCAGTGGGATGGAGCACCTCTACCATGAGGAAAGGCTGAGAGTTGGGACTGTTCAGCCTGGAGACGAGAAGGCTCTGGGGACACCTTATAGCAGCCTGCCAGTACCTGAAGGGGGGCTTATAAGAAAGATAGGGACAGGCTTTTTAGCAGGGCCTGTTGCGATAGGACAAGGGGTGATGGTTTTAAAGAGAGGGTAGATTTAGATTAGGTACAAGGAAGAAATTCTTTACCATGAGGATGATGAGGCACTGGAACAGGTTGCCCAGAGAAGCTGTGGCTGCCCCCTCCCTGACAGTGTTCAAGGCCAGGTTGGATGGGGCTTTGAGCAACCTGCTCTGGTGGAAGGTGTCCCTGCCCATGGCAGAGGGGTTGGAACTAGGTGATCTTTAAGGTCCCTCCCAACCCAAACCACTCCATGATTCTATGATTCTAATAAACTTAAATAGTCCAAACACTTCAAATAATTCGTATTTTTATGACTTCAGAAACACAAACAGTATTGTTCAATATCAGAAGTTCCAATTAAACAAGTGCTGGTAACTTTACTGGAGACAAGCGTCTCCAGTACAAGAATTGCTGAGATTTTTTTCTGAAGAAAGCTGGGTGTGCTGACATAAACGGAAAATACTTAGCTTTGAAGGAATTACAAATTCAGAGTTGTGGTAAGGAATGAACAAGCAAATGGTCTAGCAAAAAGAAAAACAGCTGAGACTTCTTTTCAGCAGAGGTATTAAGGAGGAAAGAATCTTTTGTTCTGCAAACTGAGTTAATTTGGCATGAAAATAATATAATGATAAAAATATTTTAATCCAAATTTATGGCTCGTACTTCAAATCAGATTTTATTTGAAAGGTTCATTTTATTTTTTATCTTTGGGTGGTTGTGGCATGTATTTGCAAAGTTTTTGCCACAGACACTGCAAAAACCTGTGCAGTGTTTAGCAACCAGAAGGAAGATTTCTTTTAGCATTTTTGTATTTGGGTTGGGTTTTTTTTTGGATTTTCACCAAAGGACTGTTACATCTTTTTCTTCAAGATATTATGTTTCCTGAAACTTCATCTTATGATGAGAGTGCCATAGGAGCTCTGTTCTTTTAGGGAGGTGATTTCAGCCCATTTGACAGTTTCTTCAGTCCATTACTTAACCAGATGCATATATTATTTTCAGTAACGTTTTCCTGATCTTTCTCTTTTTATAGCTGATGGAATCAGACAGCCAAACAGTTTGCTTTGCCTTACAGTGAATTATCTGGGTTAGAAAGGAAAGGCCAGGCAGTTTACAGTTGTAGATATGGTATATTCTTCTTGGTAAGCATGTAGAAATCTCTCCCAAACAAGACCAACAGTATCTTCTATTGTCCAGAAATGAAATGGTCTTAAGTGAGAACCAGCACTGTAGCATCACTGCTTTTGGAAAGATGCTTTGGAAATCTTACTTCCATGTAAACAAATTTTCAGCTTTAGGAAGAAAGAAAAACTTCACAAAAACTTTGGCTTATGAGATGAAAGGCAGCTGACAATTTACTTCGTTCCAAATGTGCCCCACTTTTGCTGTCATTTGCCATGGAATGTCATCTAACTTTAGAAATAAGGAAAAGAGAAAACAAGAGGGTAAGATTCCAAAGCCAAGTTTTTAGTTCTACAGTTAACTCACGCTCATCTCTTGGAACATAATATTTTATACAATGCAATACAGCAATAACCTTAATGCATTGAAATACACATTTACCCATGTCTGTTCTAGTGTAGGTTACGCAGCTTTTTTGTTTGCTTTAAGTTAAAGATCGCTATACAATTCCTTTTTGTTTCTTTCGTATTTAAATCTAGATCACTTCTTTGACACAATCTGTGGTTTGTTAATATAATCAGCCAATACATTTGAAAAGACTTCCTCCCAGGCATCTTTTTAAAAATTGAAAGTTCAGATGTACAAAGTCAGTCATGTAACTAAGTGATAAACAATGACTGTAAGGTTTTCTGGCTCAAATATCTGCTTGCAGTGATGAGCAGCTTTTGACTTAGAGCAGCAATTTCCATTTTATTTCCCCAAAACCAGCTGTAAAAAACGATAACCAGCTTTAAACTTGTCATTCCAAAGGATACCCTTTAAGCTGAGTAAAGCTGCGTGGTGTAGCTCTTTCCACGCTGACAGATGAAGACGCAGCACATTCCCGATGTCTTCTGCTGATCAGTGGGCTCACAACTCCCATGTCAAGTGACAGGGCAAACTGGTGAGGGTTCAAATTCTAGAGCTGTGAATGCATTTCTAAACTAACTCTGCTCTTCTCTCATCTTCAGCATTTGGGGAATATATTTGAAAGTGTAAAGCAAGATAAATTCTTTCAGGTTCCAGCATTTAATTAAGCTTTCAGCTATCTTTGTGAATGAACCAAGAGCATCTAATATGCGTATCTACAGGGAACAGATCAGGAGTACCACTCCATCTGTGAAGTTGTTTGCTATCAGCTGGAGAAAAATCTCTTCTCAATTAGCCTCTCTCTGTGTCTAACTTCCTCTGGAACATTGCATCTACTATAGCCGAATCCCAATTGTAATAAATGTACTTGAACAAAAAAATACCTTGACATTTTCCATCATGGCCTCTGTTTCTAGTAGTAATAGGGAATCAGGTTTAAGCAGTGACAGCGTAAGCTGGCTGAGGTATAGAAATCAGCAGGGGAAGGATGATGTTAAACAATATTAAGAAGTGTTCAAGGTTGTGTAGCATACCAGAGCATAAACTTTCTGAAATTGTTCTGGTTTTTGTTTGTTTTGTTTTTTTTTTAACTCTCAGACACTCTCTTATTGTAAGTAAATGTATGTAGGATTTCCAAAGCAGGAAATAGCTTGGTTTGGTGTCCAATTGGAAGCAGCAAGAATTTAAAAAGTTAAATCCTAGCTTGAGTGGATCTGCTTACAGGGACCACTGGCAATGCTGTACTCCACAATAGCTATTGACACAAAGACCTCACCTACCACAGAGAATTTTCTATCATCTTGTTGGTCTAACATGCTTATCCAAGAGAATGCATCACGGTAACCATGTGGGCAGAGCATTTTTGGAACAGATGATCTTTCACCACCCCAAAAACCACGCCATCCCCGTTTAGTACCAAAGTCATGAATGTAAATAAAGATACGGTTAGAACGGTCTTCTCCTGCAGTATGTGAGAACTGGTAACGTGACACTGACATCTCAGAAATAAATTGTTCCTGGGAACTGTAAGACGCTCAAAAGTCATGGTCACCAAAATGATTTATTATAGCGCTAACTTTCACGTGGCAAAATATGAATCAATGTGCCCAATGTCAAACATTTGTACCTTAACTTCTTCTCTCTCAGTGTTTCAAAGAGGAGCTACATAGTTTTTCTGTGTGTGGTATAGTGTCACCACAATGCAGACGTCATAAACCATTTTCAGCTGTCACAACCAAGTCAAGACTGAGGCCATCTTCATCTGTATTGTTCCAGCTGGCTTCCTTGAATATCCAACACAAGCATTGAAGAAAAATGAAGTAAAGAATTTCCCTTTCTAAAGGTAACCTCTAAATTAAGTACTCCCAAATCAGAGGAGTGAATGGCCTATTTGAAAATCAGTCAGTGTTGGGCCAGCTCTCCTTGCGAGTGCTGCCCCTCACTGCAGTTCCCCTATGTGTACCGACATTCCCCTACTTCTCCTCAGGACACCCACCCCCCTGCTCCTGACTACTCCCATCTTCCGTACCCCATCCCTACATGACACCCCACTGCAACACCACTAATCCAACATCACGCTGTGCACCTCCTTCTTACCCCTCCATCACTTTGCTGCACCATCGGGCTGTGCTGGGGAACGAGACCAGTACATGTCAAACTCGCTTTGCAATACATCTGCCAGACAATTAACAGCATGAGTATCTTCCAAGACAGCTGCTTGCACACTGTGGCTGGGTGACAGGCCACAGTGGTGACACACATGATTTCTCTCCACCAGCTGAGTAAAGAGCACATGCTTTCCATCAGCTGCTGCGCAAGGCTGCCTGCAAGCTGCATCTAATAAACGTCTATTTTAGAGAATTTTTCTTTTTTGTTCAAGCCTTTTTTTGAATATACATAAAGGGATCAGAAAGCACTTCGTTAGGAGCTTTGCTGTACGCTGTTCAACATTCTCGCATTTTAATATGAACCTTAAGGAAGATATAACACATGCAAATATTTTCCCAGTTTTCCTGTTGCTCTGTATCATCTACCCATGTGTGGACAGATCGTGGGGTAGGCCCAGAAAAGGAATGAGATTGACATGAATAGTACTTATACACGCAAAAAAAAAAAAAAAATTCTCTAAAAGGTGCCCTTTGGCTTCCAAGACCTCCAAAAGCACTCGCATCACGTTTTCAGGCTGCTTCCTGCCAATCGTGACCGACAGGAGCATGCCTTTATTTACCACGAAGATTAATTTTCACATCATTACTTTCGGCTTCCATCAGACATTTCTCAAGAGCATGCTCGGCTACGGCAGGAGTCACCACACACGCCCGACAGGGCCTGCAACAGGAGCTGTGGCCTCCGCAACACCAGGGTACGTTGTGGGTTCATAACGGCCGCCGTGTCTGGTGCCCCACGCGGGGCACGGGCACGTGCTCGGTGCGTTGGTGAGCCATTTCGAAGTTGGCAGAGGGGTTCATCCAGGGCTCCCTTCCAGCCGCCCCGACGCGCCGGGCCCGCCGAGACCTGCCCTGAGGGACGCCAACCGCCACCACCGCGCTTGCCGCCGAAACGAGGCTCCACATCCCAGAGGGCAACGCGCTGCCCTCTCCCCGAACTACAAATCCCGGCGTGCACCGCCAATAGCCCCGGCTGCCACGCCGCCGCGATGCACGCTGGGAAGCGTAGTCCCTCTCAGTCTTCCCGCCGTCTGCCCCCCCCGGCCCCGCTCTCCCGCCACTCTCCAACGGCGCCCTAAACTTCCCGCGCACGCTCTGCGCCACGTACACTCCGCCGTCACGCGGCCGCGGGCACCTCCCGCCCGCTCGCAGAACCAATCGGCGGCGCCGGCAGCGCGGAAGCGACCTTTGACCCGGCGCTCGAGCGGCTGCCCGCC
>Ga0065711_1029195_pt1 | contig 37185 bp, 30 predicted proteins | sample Hoacrofraction12_FD_59098 | JGI IMG/M metagenome (GOLD analysis project Ga0065711, IMG submission 59098) | Hoatzin crop microbial communities from Cojedes, Venezuela - Epithelial fraction 12 v2 (version 2) | ecosystem: Host-associated > Birds > Digestive system > Esophagus > Crop | place...
AGGAGAGGCTGAGGGAGCTGGGCTTGTTCAGCCTGAAGAAGAGAAGGCTGCGAGGGGACCTTATAAATGCTTACAAATATCTGAAGGGTGGGTGTCAGGAGGATGGGGCCAAGCTCTTTTCAGTGGTGCCTAGCGAGAGGACAAGGGGCAATGGGCACAAACTGAAGCATGAGAAGTTCCGTCTGAATATGAGGAAGAATTTCTTCCCTCTGAGGGTGACGGAGCACTGGAAGAGGCTGCTCAGAGAGGCTGTGGATTCTCCTTCTCTGGAGATATTCAAGACTCGCCTGGACGTGGTCCTGTGCAGCCTGCTGCAGGTGACCCTGCTTTGGCAGGAGGGTTGAACTAGATGACTCACAGAGGTCCCTTCCAACCCCTACCATTCTGTGATTCTGTGATTCTGTGAAAATGCTCCCAGATAAAGGCAGCATGGTGGAGTTCCTTGTTCTACATGTTGTCTTAGTGCAAGAGTACATGTGTGCACAAGAGAAAAATACACGTAAGTAACGTTTGAGCCATTTCACACTCTTCTGTTTGTGCAGCATAGTTGCTAAGGAACAACACTATGGCTAAGAAAATTCCTGTTTCTGGGACAGAAACAAAAAGCAAACACGGGTAGAACAGAAAACAGATAGACAAGCAGCAGGTGAAGTGTGAAACAGATTTCTTCTAATGCCAAGGGTGGATTCATTGCAAGAAGGTCAAAGTCTTAGCGTTATTGTATGAGGCAATGTAACAACCAGTATGTACCAAAACCCAGAGGATTTTGCCTGTGATTCCAAAAGAGACTGGTGAAACAAACATGAGACATCCACAGTTTCTATTAGCTCTTTATCACCTCCTCTTATACGGTAGGTGCAAGAGTTATATAATAGCTGTGACCACTGCATTTGTTATTGCTTCTTTTGATGCAAATTCTGACAGTCCTGCTGGACTTCATTGTATAATATACACTGATTGCATCACGAAGTGTTCAATTCACATATCTTTTCCCTCTAATCAGTTGTGAAGTTGGAGATGTATAAATATTTGATGGTCTTATATTAACTTATCATCAAGAAGAGGGTTTCTGCTTGAGATTTGTGAGCTTCGTAATCTCGCTTGGTAAAAAAGATGACATGTAAGCAGTTCCTGGAAGTCTTGCAGTTCCCATGCTTCTGCAAAAACTAATTGTTATGTCAAAGACAGACAAAACTTGGCAGCACCTATTTAACAAGTCCTCTACACAGAACAGTGTTGGACTTAAAACCTCGTGAAGTTAACAGATGTCAGTGGACTGTGGCAAAGGCTCTTAATAGTCAGGCTGACTTCGAATCACAGAATCATAGAATGGTTTGGGTTGGAAGGGACCTTAAAGATCATCTGGTTCCAGCCCCCCTGCCATGAGCAAGGACTTCTTCCACTCGACCAAGTTGCTCAGAGCTCCATCCAACCTGACCTTGAACACTGCCAGGGAGGGGGCATCCACAGCTTCTCTGGGCAAGCTGTTCCAGTGTTTCACCACCCTCATGGTGAAGAATTTCTTCCTAAGATCTAACCTAAATCTGCCCTCTTTTAGTTGACAGCCATTCCCCCTTGTCCCATTACTACACACCCTTGTGAAAAGTCCGTCTCCATCCTTCTTGTAGGCCCCCTTCACGTACCAGAAAGCTGCTAGAAGGTCATCTGGGAGCCTTCTCCTCTCCGGGCTGAATAGCCGCAATTCTCTCAGCCTGCCCTCATAGGAGGGGTACTCCAGCCCTCCGATCATCTTCGTGGCCCTCCTCTGGACCCACTCCAACACATCCATGTCCTTCTTATGTTGGGGGCTCCAGAGATGGACTCAGGACTCCAGGTGGAGTAAAGGGGCAGGATCACCCCCCTAGACCTGCTGCCCATGTTTCTCTTGAAACAGCCCAGGATGTGGTTGGCTTTCTGGGCTGCAAGTGCACATTGCCGGCTCATGTTGAGCTTCTCTTCCACCAGTACCCCCAAGTCCTTCTCCTCAGCGCTGCTCTCAAGCCACTCTCTGCCCAGCCTGTACTTGTGTTTGGGATTGCCCTGACCCATGTGCAGGATCTTGCACTTGGCCTTGTTGTGACATGTGGAGAGCAGACTCCACAATCTGTGAGATTGTAAAGTAGGTATGTTTATTTGGCGCCGGGCAGCACGGGGCGTAGTCCCACGAAAGTCGTGCGTGCCAAGCAGCAACGTGTCTCTTCAATTTATACAATCAAATATTAGATATACATTAGATTTCCCAATACACCTATACATATGCATCTATCCTCATTGCATATCAAAATCAGTTCCGAGAAATAATTTCCATGTTATAATTAGTTCCAAGAAGTAATTTCCATAGACTCCTCCCAGATGCGCTTGCACAGTGCCTCCTAGTGGTGGACGTCTGGAGTCCCAAGATGAAGGCCATCCTCTTCATCACGGTGTCCGCTGATTGACCTTTGCTTCTGCGCAAACTCAGTTCTCTCCTGGCTCCCATCCATACAGCAGGGTCGGTTTTGACCGGTTCTAGGTGACTCTCAGTCACTGTCAGGAACTAACCCCTTTGTATGGAGATGCAAGACTCTCTGCTTCAGTTAATTTAGACAATAGATAAGCACTATCGTTTTTTTAAATGCACAGCAACTATAAGGTAATGCCACTTCTATTAAAATCATTTTTAACCCCTTTCTTCAGTCCCCCCTTTTCAAAAAAGATAATAAATTATTTTACTACTCTTAATTTTATTACAGTACATCATTATTCAGCATCTTTTCAAAATACTTATTGGACTCCAGCTTTTGTCGTAGTTGGTTCCTTTTCCATTCACTATAAGAATCTCCCATACTCTTGCAACGCCAAAGGCTACACTTCTTGAGCTTTAGCCATCCTGGTCGGGAATGCTTCCCGTCAACATGAAAAGGTATCGGTTAATACCAATAGATATCGATACCCTCCTTTTCTTGGGAGTTCCATGAAATCAATTTGCCATTGTTGTTCAGGCCCATTACCTTTTCCAATCTGACCCATTTCTAGTTTAGGGTTATTTTTCAGATTAGTCTGGAAGCAAAGATCACACTGCTGAGTCACCTGTCTCACCATGGTGTATAAATTTCTGGCCACAATCTCTCTAATTAGATGTTTATACAGAGCCTCTGTCCCCCAGTGCCTTTTCCTATGTTCTTCCCTTACCAGATGCCATATCTGACAGGAGGGAATGATTAATTTTCCCTGTGGGGTTTGAGCCCACCCTTCCTCACTATATGACCCTTCTAAATCTGTGATAAGTTTCTGATCTTCCTTAGTATATTCTGGCTTAACTTCTAGGAAGATTTGTCCATCACTGATTAAAGCCCCTTCAGTTTTCACCTCTGTTTTGGCCACGTGTTTTGCCTCTCTGTCCGCCAGTTCATTTCCTTTTTCTAATTCTGAGGTCACTTTCTGGTGCGCCTTAATATGCATGATTGCTGCTTTCTCAGGGAGTTGAGCTGCCTCCAGTAGTTTCAAAATTTGTTCTGCATGTTTGATGTTTTTCCCTTGCGAGTTCAGTAGTCCTGTTTCCTTCCAGATCGCTCCATGTGCACGCACAACTCCGAAGGCATACTTCGAGTCTGTGTATATATTCACAACTTTGCCTTGGGCCAATTCCAAGGCACGGGTTAAAGCAATTATCTCTGCCTTCTGCGCAGAGGTGTTTATGGGCAAAGGTCTTGACTCTATGATTTCTTGACTGGTAGTAATAGCATACCCTGCGTGACTCTTACCACTCAGAACATAGCTGCTTCCATCTGTGAACCGGTTTTCTCCATTTTCCGTAGGGCTGTCTCTCAAATCCGGGCGACTTGCATAGGTTGCTTCAATGGTCTCCAAGCAGTCATGATGCACTGGTTCTCCTGTGTTTCCGCTGTGAAAGGAAGCTGGATTGACAATGTTAGTAACTATAATCTCCACATCATCCTGCTCTACCAGTATAGCCTTATATCTCAGGAATCTTTGTGGAGAAAGCCAGTGTCCTCCTTTTGCTTCCAATACTGCGGATACCATGTGGGACACCAAGACAGTCATTTTCTGGCCCAAGGTAAATTTTCGGGATTCCTGTATATTTAATATTACAGCTGTAACTGCTCGCAGGCATCCAGGCCAACCCTTCACAGTTGCATCCAGTTGTTTGGAGAGATAGGCAACTGCTAGTTGATATGGACCCAGATCTTGTGCTAGTATCCCCAGAGCAATCCCCTGCTTTTCATGAGAGAAAAGGAAAAACAGCTTACTCACATCTGGGATCCCTAGGGCAGGGGCCAACATCAGAGCCTTTTTCAGTAGTTCAAAGGCTTGCATGGTCTCCTTGTTCCATTTAAGGTGATTTTGTCCAGTAGCTGTTAGTGCATATAGTGGTTTAACAAGTAGTCCATAATTGTAAATCTACAGCCGGCACCACCCGGTCATTCCCAAGAAAGTCCGTAACTCTTTCACTGTCTGAGGTCTCAGAGTTTGGCATATTGCCTCTTTACGGGCCTGTCCCAAAGTTCTTTGTCCAGCACTAATTTCATAGCCCAAGTAAATCACCTAATGCTGCATTATCTGGGCCTTCTTCTTAAATACCCGATACCTTTGGAGCCCCAAGAAATTTAGTAGACTCACCATCCTAGTGATACAACCGTCTTCTGTTTTGGTGGCAATCAGGATGTCATCCACATACTGTAGTAATTTCCCTTCTTCAGACGGGATTTCCCAGGACTCCAAGTCTTTTGCCAGTTGATTACTGAAGATGGTAGGACTGTTCTTAAATCCTTGTGGCAGGACCATCCAAGTGATCTGAGACTTTCAACCACTTTTGGGGTTCTCCCATTCAAATGCGAATAATTTCTGACTGGCTTCATGAAGAGGGAGGCAAAAGAAGGCATCTTTCAAATCTAAAACAGTAAACCAGGTTAATTCTGGAGCCAACACGGTTAACAAAGTATATGGGTTTGCTACTACTGGGTAGAGGTCCTCTGTTATTTTGTTTATGGCTCACAAATCCTGGACCACCCGGTACGACCCGTCAGATTTACAGACAGGTACTATAGGGGTGTTAAAATCCGACTCGCACTCTTTCAATAATCCTAATTGTAAAAATCTTTCTATCTCTGGCCGAATTCCTTCTTTATCTTCCTGTGTTAGGGGATATAGCTAACTCTTACCAGTTGCCGGCCTTCTTTGAGTCTAACTTCAATGGGTGGAGCATTCTTCACTCTTCCAGGGACATCAGTGGCCCATACCCTAGGGTATACCTGGTTTAGGATCTCCTCGGGAATTTTTCCTTCTGTGGGAGGACTGATTAGAAGTAGACTCAATACCTGAATATATTGTCGATCCTTTACCTCCAGAGTAATTTCTCCTTTCTCAAATGTATTTTTTGCACCCAATTGTTCCAACAAATCCCTTCCCAGAAGTGCCTTTGGGGAATTGGGCATATACAAGAATTTGTGAATGCCCCATTGTTTTCCTAATTTATACTTCAAAGGTTTACAAAAGTATGACTTTTCACTTTGCCCAGTTGCCCCTTTTACCATGATATAGTCACTCCCCAGGGGCATCAAGGCTTGATTCAAAACTGAGTATGTTGTCCCCGTGTCAACCGAAAATTCTGCCTCTCGTTGTTCCTTCCCTAGCTTCCTTATAACCAGTGGATCCGCTAGGGTGGATTCCCCAGGTCCCCGTCAATCTTTCTTCACATGAGCTACCATTCTTCCTCTCTGATAATTTCATTCATTTCCCTTGTTTTTTGGACATTCCCTTTTCTAATAACCAAATCTTTTACACAGCGCACATCAGTCTTTACCCAACCGGGACAATTCCCTTCTAGGCCTTCTTCCTTCCTCTTCCCTAACAACTGTCACTATTCTTCTCTGCCCTTGCCTGTATCCCTCTTCTCTATTGCTAAACACTCTCCATGCTTCATCCAGCAGGACTTCCAAGTTCCTACCTTCTGTAGGACGCAACTTCTGGAGTTTGCGCCTAATGTCTCCCATAGACTGACCCAAAAACAGGGAGACTAGCTGTTGTATCCCTACCTCTGACCCAGGGTCCAGTGGTGTGTTAAGGTGCATTACATCCTTCAGTCGATCCAGGAATTCGGATGGGGACTCGGAAGGACCTTGTTTAACTGCATATAAAGCTGATCAATTTATAGTTCTGGGAATGGCCCTTTCCATTCCTTTAAAAATCCACTCTTGGTATGCCTGCAATCTCTCCATATGAGCAGACCTGTTAGCATCCCACTTCGGGTCTTGGAGGTGGAAATAATCCTTAACATCACCTTCCGCAGTCTTATAGTGATCTTCAGCCAAATTACCTGCAGTTTTTAGAATTAACTGTTCCTCTGTATCAGTTACATATTCTAATAGTAATTGTATATCATTCCAATCTGGATTATGTTGTTTCATTATGAATTTAAAGTGTTTAGCGACACCCACTGGGTCGACTCGATATTCCCGGGCTACCTTTTTCCAAGCGTCTAAATCGATGGTGGAAAAAGGTATTTTGATTAGCATAGTTCCACCATCAAGTCTTACTGCCTCTCGGAGAGGTGCTTCTAAGGCCGTTGTAGCAAATTTCTTCCTAGTCCAGGAAGATACAGGGCTGTCTGAAGGAGTAGGAGTTTCATCCGAGTTCGCATCCTGTTCCTGTAGTTGAGGGGGAGGCTTAAATGAGTCAATTAGATTCGTACATCTTTGCCCAATACTATATGCCGAACAACAGTTCAGTTTACATCTGAATTCTTTATTACTTTCTCGCTCAAGTGCGAGTACCATGGGGTCCTGTGGTGGTATCATTCCACAGTCCCTTTGTCACTCCGGATGATTTCGGAGGGTGAAAAACATTTGCATATGAGACCTCATCCCATTTTTCTTCTCTCCTCAAAAACAGCATTAATTGCAAGAGAGTATTATAATCTATTGACCCATTTAATGGCCACTTGGCCCCATCTTCCAATTTATATAGAGGCCACCATTGACTGCAATATTTGATAAGGGTCCTTTTACTTTCTATGCCTCCGGTCCCAACAATGTCTTTCCAGTGAGCAAGCACACAGCCTAAAGGACTCTTTTTCAAAATTTCTCCCTGATTGTTACCCATTTTGTGACTTATTGCCCCTTTAACTTGCCTTTTGCTATTCTTTTAATAAGTTTCCATGCGAATCGCTTCTTACAATTCGTTACAGTTTCCTCCCAATCTTTCTCCCACACATCCCAAATTTCCGGAATCAAATTTTCCCTTCCACACACCAGCTTCACTACCTCAATTTCTTGATGAGTTCTTTCCCAACTATAAAACCTTGGGGTCTGGGTAAGGCACTTAGGACACTGCGCTCCTCGCCTCCTAGATACACAGTACCACTTTTTATCACAAGATTTACACTTCAACAGGACCCAAGCTTGGTGCCAATTCTTATATAATCTAGGAGCTAGGCCATATGCGAAGCACGGAATTATTCCTGCTTGCCCACCAACCCCAGGACTTATAAAGATTTCTGGAGGTTGTTCCCAATCTAAGGCTACCTTCCACCCTGTGGGAGTCAGGTATGCCCCTTTCTAATAAAATCTTTCTTCTCCCCTTTGTATCCAATTCCCCCCTAATTTAAATACTCCCAAGGTTCGAGCCCAAACAACCTGAGGAGTGATTTCTTTTGCTCTGCCACTTTAATAATTAACCATTTCCCATTCCGCATCACTTAGAGTGGTTAGGCACTACAGCATCCCAACTTGCACGTTAAAAATTTACAAGATTTATAATTATTCCAAGCGCTTTGTCTGTCTCTGGCCGTGCTCCTCATGGAGTTACGGAACCACAGATCGGGACTCCCACTCACTTCACAGCAATGCTGTGTCTCAACCACACATACACACACACAAAGACAAAACTTTTAAATTATTTAAATTATAACATTATCACTTCAGTTAACATTTATACAAAAACCACCTGAATGCAGTTACAGTTAGTATTCATACAAAACCCACTCAAACACAGTTGCAGTTAGCATTCATACAAAAAACACCCGAACGCAATTGCACGGGTGTCCGCTTACCCTTCTCCTGCTTCTTCTATACAAAAAACATCCGAACACAATTGCACAATCCCTTTTAACCCCTTCCTTCAGTTGAACTTCAAGCGGTTCATGCAGGCCCACCTCTCCAGCCTATCAAGATCCCTCTTAATGTCATCCCTTCCCTCCAGCATGTCAACCACACCACACAGCTTGGTGTCGTAGGCAAACTAGCTGACGGTGCTCTCAGTCCCACTGTCCATGTCACTGACAAAGACATTGAACAGCACCAGCCCCAGTACTGACCCCTGAGACACACCACTCACCACTGCTCTCCACCTGGACATCGAGCCATTGACTATATCTCTCTGTGTGCGTCCATCGAGCCAGTTCCTTATCCAGCGAGTGGTTCATCTGTCAAATCCATGTCCTTCCAATTTAGAGACAAGGACACCATGTGGGACAGTGTCGAATGCCTTGCACAAGTCCAGACAGACAATGTCAGTTGCCCGCCCTTTGTCCACCAATGCTGTAATGCCATCATAGAAGGATACCAAGCTGGTCAGGCATGATTTGCCCTTGCTGAAGCCATCTTGGCTGTCCCAAATCACCTCCTTATTATCCATGTGCCTTAGCATGGTTTCGAGGAGGATCTGCTCCATCATCTTGCCAAGCACAGAGGTGAGACTGACTGGCCTGTAGTTCCCCGGGTCTTGCTTTTCACCCTTTATAAAAATGGGGGTGATCTTGCCCCTTTTCCAGCCGATGGGGACCTCCCCAGATCGCCACGACCTCTCAAATATGACGGAGAGTGGTTTGGTGACTTCGTCCGTCAGTTCCCTCAGGACCCGTGGATGCATCTCATCAGGCCCCATGGGCTTGCGCACCTTCAGGTTCCTTAGGCAGTCTCGAACCTGGTCTTCTCCTACATTCGGCAGTTCTTCATTCTCCCAGTCCTTGCCTTTGCCTTCTGCAACTTGGACAGTGTGGCTAGAGCACTTGCTGTTGAAGACTGAGGCAAAAAAGTTGTTAAGCACCTCAGCTTTCTCCACATCCTGGGTAACCAGGTCTCCAGCTTCCTTCCAGAGAAGGCCCACATTTTCCCTAGTCTGCCTTCTACCACTGACATGCCTATAGAAGGCTTTCTTGTTTGCTTTGACATCCCTGGCCAGATTTAATTCTGTCAGAGATTTAGCTTTCCTAACTTGCTCCATGGCTACCCGGACGATTTCTCTGTATTCCTTCCAAGCTACCTGTCCTTGTCTCCATCCTCTGTAGGCCTCCTTTTTCTGCCTGAGTTTGGAGCTCCTTCTTCTTCCATGTATGCCTCCTGGCGTTTCTGCCTGACTTCCTCTTGGTGGGGATGCATCTCTCTTGAGCTTGGAGGAGGTGATCCTTGAATATTGACCAGCTTTCTTGGGCCCCTCTTCCCTCTAGGGAAGCCCTACGGTATTCTTCCAAGCAGATCCCTGAGGAGGCCAAAGTCTTCTCTCTTGATGTCCAGGGTAGCGAGCTTGCTGCACACCCTCCTCGCTGCCCTAAGCACTTACAGCTCTCTACTCTGTGTTCTAACAAGCCTTCGGACATTGATCTTCCACAGTACAGGAAAATGGGTAAAGGAATGAGTATTGCTTCATACCTGGATTTGATCCTGGGGACAAAGCTGTATTCACAGTAATGTGTCAGGGGTTTAGAGTAAAGCATTTAATTTGTATTTGCTTTAGTTTTAATCTGTATAATGGAGATATTAACACTACCTTGCTCAATATTGGATACCTTGAAAATACTGGGAAGACATTGAATGAGTTATAAGCAAAAGGAGTTTCTGGAATGTCATTGTTAGTCTGATTATGTCCACTAGAGATCACTTTTATGAAGAAGAGAACGGAAATATTTCCTCTTGCAGACGTCATAAAAATATACCTATTTAGTAACTTGATGCATGTTAGATTGGTTTCCTTGTTTTCGTTCCTGAAACTTGTATTTCACTTAGAGTTATTGTTTTTACCTGTTTCTGGCCAGTCACTAACATGCAGTGAACACCCGCTAGTGAAGATTCCCTTATTTTCTTATTTCAGTAAAATCACAGGATTGCTGAAAGGACTTTAAAAAGCTGTCTTATTCATTTTTCTACCCTATGATTGACATTGTTCCATAATTTTAAAAGGTTTTGTTTTGATTCTTTGTAAGCATTTTGATTTGCTTCATTGAATTTCATCTGGTCTTGATCATACTTAAGAATACACTTTTCAATATATAGTTCAGCCATGTAAAACACATAATGATATGATTGCTTGTGCACATATCTTCCTTTATTATGAAATATATGTTTTCTTGAAAGAGGTTAGCTGCTGTAGTGAATTCTTCATCAGTTACTATGCTCTCATTTCTTTATCTGTGTCACACCACACAAAAAGTTATCCCATACTAATGTCAATTTTTTTTAAGAAAAGCATATGAAGATTTTACACATTAAATGTATTTGAGAAGCTTTCTAGCAACTACATGATTGACTAAGAGTAAGAAAAAGTTTAAAATGTTTTGAGAAACATTCTGTTTTGAGGGGACATGAAATGGAAATTAAAATCCTTAATAAGATTTGTGAAAAATGACCTTAAAAGTCTTTCCTTCCCTTATTCCTTGGATTTGCAGATGATAAGAGAGCATTGCTCACAAATGCCATCATACTCCGTGTGTGGCGTGTGTTCTGTGACAAATTATGGCTGGTAGGTCTTGATTGTTCTAATTAATCCTTTGATCTGCCTCACATAATCTTTCCTGAATAGTTGATTACATACACAAAATGTTAAATCGTACTTATTTTAAAATACCTTTCCATTCCTGTGTAGCAGTGGTATTTTTTCTCCCCTCTGGTATAGTCAATCAATGGCCCAAAAAGGGATGGTAGGAGTAGCTCTCATTAGCATACATCACCAATACAGAAGAGAGCAGTTATTAAGTAAAAATTGTTGAGGAAACTGTAGTAGAACATAATTATTTCAGAACAGTTATACAAGTTAATCTCTCTCAGCTGAATAAGTCCACAGAACTGCACCTGCCCACAGAGAAAAGATGTGCATCTACTTGGGATTCAGAAGTACAAGCTGTGTTGCTGAAGCAGTTCCTGAGTATGTAAATCCTCTTGTTCAGTGCAAGATGCTGTGATGCATCATTAAGTGACTTGTGTCATACTTTAACCGAGATTAAAAGATTCTGCTTTTTCCCTGGACTGAAGAATTCCAGAACTAAATGTGAACAGAGCTGGCTGCAGAAACAGGAGTTGTTAGTAGCTTACTCCAGCACATCTGTCTGTGGTAGTCTCCTTACCCTAGTCCATTTTCTAAACCAATAGCAAATATTTCTTCCTGTGAAGAAAGGCTGAAAGACTTGGAATTGTTCAGCCTGGAGAAAAGAAGGCTTCAGGGAGACCTTATTGCAGACTTTCAGTTCTTGAACAGGGCTTCTGAGAAACACGGGGACAAAATTTTAGCAGGGCCTGTTGCGATAGGACAAGGAGAAATGTTTTTAATCTAAAAGAGGATAGATTTAGACTGGATACAAGGAAGAAATTTTTTACAATTAGGGTGGTGAAACACTGGGACAGGTTGCCCAAGGAGGTGGTAAATGCCCCATCCCTGGAAACATTTAAGGTCTAGTTGGATGGGGGACTGATGTGATGTAGTGGAAGATGTCCCTGCTTATTGCAGGAGAGTTGGACTAGATGACCTTAAAAGGCCCCTTCCAACACAACTCATTCTATTCTATATTTGTTTGGTTTATAATTCTTGGAGAAAATGATAAAGGGAGGAGGAATCAAACAAATGATTCCTTTAAAAAAAAATATTAAAAATACAGTTCTCATTTTCCTGAAATAAATTGATCTGTACTATTATTTCTAGGAAAATATGAAGTTACAAAGGTAACAATATCTTAAAGCCACAGAGGCTGTATTCTTTTGCTAACTTCTGCTTACATACCATGAGTGATTTCATGTGTTACAGGAACTGTTGCAAACGGAATTGCTCTTCCCATCTCTTTAAAACCTCTCTTATATGTGGGGTTTTTTTTTAATAGAGTTCAATTTCAAAAGAAATAGCTTAGTTCTGTTTTTAAAAAAGAACCCAAAACACAACAAAAGAGATCTAGCTCGTAGTATTTGAGTAAATTTCAAATTTTCCACAAGGCGTTTCCTCCCTGAGCAACCTGATCTAGTTGATGTTCCTGCTCATCACAGGGGAGTTGGGCTAGATGACCTTTAAAGGTCCCTTCCAACCCAAGTTATTCCATGGTGCTATGATTTCTCCTAACTTTCCTCAGGTTTAATTTAGGATATTCACAAAAATGACAACAGACAGCACAAGGAATCAAATAAGTAACATTTAGAAAAATCTGTAACAAACTATCACACAAAAGCAAAAGTGCAGAAATTTTACATTTTGGTTATTAATACCTTAATTTGAGATTGTTGTCATTGTTTAACTACATTAAACACAATTTCTTACTTTCTATTCCACACAAATCAGAGCACGCCTTGACTTTGGCTATCACCAGGTTTTGAAATGCTAAACCATCAGGTCACTTCTTGAACTTACTAATTCTCGGTTTATAAGGACATTTCTACCTAGAGCTGTTCAGAAAAAAAAAAAATTGCTCAGAGCAGATATTCCAAAAGAGTAGGAAAAATATTCCATATTTTGGAAATTCCAATGATGTAAGAAATTTTAATCATCGGAAGTTTTTGTCTTGCAAAGTTTTGATCTAAGTCTGACTCACAGAGTATAGCTCACCTTAGTACAGTTCCCAAGGCTCTTAGCATGAAAACTGGCAACCTAAAATCCTTAGACTGGATCAGTTCTGAGATCTCAAATTTTCCAGAGTTTCATGCTGCAGATACAGAAGCAAAGGCTCAGTGAAGACTAAAGGTAGCAACCCTATAGCCAGAAGACTGAAATTTCTTTGGATTTCGTAACTGCATATTGGATTACCATTTCTACTCCTAAAGCAATGGTCATACTTGCATTTTTTGCCCAGAAACAGAAATTTTAGGTTCCTGAAGTCTTTCACTCCTGTGACAGGCTACATAGCATCATTTACCTGGAGATACCTGCCTTGAGCACTCCATATTTATTAGGCAAATTCCATTTAAGTCTCCTTTTAGGCTCAAGAAATAAAAAAAACACTTGAACTTCATGTCTTTCCTTGGAGAGAAGTAGTAAGCGAAACAATTCAATTTTCACTTGTTGAAAATGCAGAGAATAAAACCTACTTCTTCAGATTTGCATCCAGTTCATTAAATAGTTCCTGTTCCCGGTTACAGGTTATAATAAAGATAATTAGCCACTTAAGAATTTAAACAACAGAAGCAGGAGCAATTTAACTTCCAGTCTGCTTTTTTTCAGCTGAGGACATTTTTTCACCATAATTCTTAGCCCTTTGAGTCAGTGTAATATTGTTCTAACTGTAGCAAATTTCATGCTAGGTTGTCTTTACTTCATATTTTCCTAACCTAAAACAGAATACAAATGTTCTTTTTCTTATCTGAATGTTGGGGCTTGTTAGTTACAATGAGGCAGCACTGAAAGTCAAGAGAGTACATTCAAGTATCAAGCATGTCACCATAAGGCAGCTAGCTGATTTGGAGTCAGGAACAACACTTATCTCTCTGGCTGCAGACCTCTATCATCTCTCTTGTTTCCGAGATGGCTCACCAACTAGCCAGGAAGAGGAGACACAACACAGACTGGGTGAAGGAGAGAAAAGCAATAGCGATGTAGCAATCCCAACTTACCTCATCTTAATTGCTGCAGAAGGATACCTGTAGAACAGCTTATTAGCCATTGAAAGTGGTCTAAATCATCTCCCTTTCCACAAAAACTCATCACGGGATGTTCTCATCCTTTTCCTTTAGGTGTTGGTCTGACACCTGGGTAAATGGGGTCACTTCTGCTGGGTTAGTGATCTGTTTTTCTAGAAAACCTACGCACACAGAAAAACAACACTTTAAAATGTTAATGTACGTTACTGAACTACATGAGATAAAACTTTGCAACTCAGCAAAGATGTCTACTAGAGAAACACAATGAACAGGAAAAAGAACAAAACAAAGCAAAGCAATATTTTCCTACGAAATATGAGAGAAGTCCCACTGTATATACATAGCCCTATTAACCAGACACGATGCCCTTAACTGGGAGATAATGCTGGAACATTGTACTTTCCTTTGTGTTTTCACCATATATGGGATGTTCAGGATACACAGTGTACAAGTTACTTGTTTTCTTCACTACACTCTGGTACTGGTCCCACCCAGCTCTTCAGGATACATTCCTTTCAGAGCCAGGAACTGACTGTTGATCATGTGTTTTTACTCCACAGGTCTCTGGTGTGGTCCTGTGCTTTTGCTCTGAAGACTTCTGCTATCATCCTCTAATAGTACTCTCAGGCATCTGCTGCTACAGGAGCTACACTCTGTGGATAGCACAGATTGTGAAATTCTTCCTTCCACACACACAGTCTGGAATGGTTTAGCAGCTTAGCAACTATCTGATGCCAAACCTAATGAAGCACCACAGCTGGGTGGGTTTTCTGCTACATGCCAGACATCCCGGGTTGTCTAGAGCATACCCAAAATACGTGCAAGCAATGATTCATATGAAAAGGTAGAAGGTCAACTGCTGCCTTAAAGTGCAGACAGAGGAAAATTATCCTTTCACAGAATACACTACTGCCTGCATGGGAACACATTAGAAGGTGACATCATGTTTCAGGTTCCATCACATATTGAGCAGATTCAAACACATTCATCCCACCTCTACTGACAGTGCTTTCACCACCACATTTTACAGTATCTGCTGAGTGAGAAAATAAAATAATTCTCCCAAACTCCTGCTGAACTTTTCACTGCAGTATGGCATGATACAGTTTGAGACAAAGGGTGAAGCTATGACTCATCAGGACAGTGCTTATAATGCTCCTCTTGGACAGCATATTGTAGAGTTTTATCATCAAACTAAAGGCTGTTTGAGCATTTCAGACAAAGCAACAACTTAAACCTCAAAATAGATCTGGGAAACAGACACCATACCTCCACCCTGCAGTAGCAATTAGAGTACTGAATCACATTATTTTTCTAATTAGAACAGATCACAAATTCATGTTTAGACCTCTCTCTTGAAAGAGTCTAGATCCCTATGGCCAACAACATAACTGCCTGACAGATTTTAAAACAAAGTAGCTGCTGGAAGCAAATTCTGAGAGGAACTCAATCTCACCATTGCACTGCAGAGAAGCACAAGGAGGGTTCAATAGACCAATCTCCTCAATGGCTCTTAGGTTGATTTCTGCCTTTCCTCTACTCTGTTACAAGATCTCAGTTTCTGAGCCCTAAAGACTTATCTTTTCATACCTCAACTCATTTTATTAAACGTACCTTATTTATTAGCAGTCTGCTCCAGAAATCAAACAGACTCCTAGGATAAAATCTACAGAAAATACAGGAATTTGCACAGTGATCTAGAATGGGTGATTTCTACTGTCTTGTACCAATGTAAAACACATTTTATGCCTATAGGTTTTGAAACTGTGCAGGGCAGTCACTAATCATTATTTAAATCTCCTACAAAAGACATGTGTCATGGGTTATGTTCTCTGCTTATACAGAAAGAAGCAAGACATAGAGCAATTAGATCAGGCACTCAGAAAGACAATACAATTGTCTTTGTATTGACAAATACAAAGAAATTTTAACTTCAATTTAAAAGATATTTTGTATGACATCCATTGCCCTCTCCCAGCTTCTGTTATAAGCAGGAAATTTAAAACCATGAAGATTAAGAATATTGTCCTAAATTTCATTGAGTTGGTACTAATAATCTCACTGAACCAATGAATAAGGCAGAGTTGTGTAATGAGATTCTTCAAGAGCCAGAGTAGATCTTTAAAGTCTTTAAAGTATGGTTAAATATATACATATTTTCCAGATATGATTTTCTGGAAGGAAATAACAACAGATGCTGGAATATAGGGGCCCCTGCCATATGATCATGACATGAGGTTTCTTTTGCAGTCCTGATTTGTATTAGATAAAGTTTTCAGAGAGATGAAAGAGATCCTCATGTTTCACTTTATCACAGAAGAAAGTATTTCTCCATGTTACATTACCTTTTTTTAAAAATTAATATTGATTTACGCTCATACAAATTGTATTTGAAAACTCCTCTATTCTTGACAAATTTATATTTGTATATCACAGTAAAAATTTCAGAGTAACTTAGCTCTGGCTTTCCTCCTTTTGCAATAGTACACTTTTCATTGCATCTCTTCAGCTTCACACTACTTCTTTTATAAAATCTTTTGAGACACATCATCATTAATTCATTTTTACAAACAATAAGTTGCTGTTAGGGTTTATAACAAGAAAATACGACTGCAGGCTTTGAAAGCTTTAGCTAAGAGAGGGGTTCCAGTCTATGAAGATGATGAAAAATCTCTCAGGGTTTCAAAGGGTATTTGCAATGTATGTAGTATTCACCCTTGAACTTTCTCATATCCCACTGAGCACAACATGAAAATGGAAGTATTTCATTACAGCTAAGTGCTGTAAAAAATCAGTGAAACTGATGTATCCTAAGATTAAGCAAATCCAGACTGTCGCCAAATTCTTTATGAAACCTCAGGAACATTTCTGCCTTTGTTTTCTCTTAAAAAAAAAAAAAAGTCACCTGTGAGATACAGCTATTTCAATGTCAGAATGTCAAAGTCAACCAGAAGTAGAGTTCACATCAATGTCCTTAAGAAAAAAATAAAGTTACATACAGATGTAAAAGTAAGCCTTACATTTCAGATGGATTATTTTAAATCAGTATCTCTTGCCACTTTATAAAATGACAAAGTTAAAAGTTCAGCAGATCAATCTTAAACATAATTACCCTGTGCTCAGATTCAAAGATAGATGGCAGATTATGTATTTGTCCGCTTTACTGAAGAACAGATGATGATAGGCCTTGCAATATTTTGGGATAAGATGCATAAGCACAATTTATTTTCAAACCAAAACTTAGTTCAGATGCATTCCAAAATATGCTAAATGCTTTTCAGGAACTCAGTATTAGCCACAATTTTGAGCCAGCTCATTAGTCTTTTTTGCATTTGAAAGGAAGACAAGTAGAAGGAAACAAGCTACAGTTCAAGTTTTTAATAAGTCCTTCCCTCTTTGTGAACTCAGGATTTCCTTGGAGTATATGGAGTACAGGCTCTCCATAACCATACACAGTGATGAGATAATAAGATATTCCAGCGATTCATGACATGAGTCATAAAAACCCAATGCCAGGTGCCCACCAAAACTGCTCGATCACTCCCCCTCCTCATTTGGACAGGGGAGATGAAATAAAACAAAAGCCTGATGGGTCAAGAAAGGGACAGGGAGAGATCGCTTATCATTTACTGTCACGGACAAAACAGACGGAACTTGGGGAGAAAAAATATATAATTTATCACCAATCAAATCAGAGTAGGCTAATGACAAATAAAACTAAATCTTAAAACACCTTCCCCCCACCCCTCCCTTCTTCCAGGGCTCAACTTCACTCCTGTTTCTCTACCTCCTCCCTCCAAGCAGCTCAGGTGGACGGGGAATGGGGGTTGCGGTCAGTTCATCACACTTTGTCTCTGCTGCTCCTTCCTTCTCAGGGGGAGGACTCCTCACATTCTGCCCCTGCTCCATCATGGGGTCCCTCCCACAGGAGACAGTTCTCCACAAACTTCTCCAGTGTAACTCCTTCCCATGGGCTGCAGCTATTCACGAACTCCCCCAGAGTGGGTCCTTCCCATGGGGTGCATTTCTTCACAAACTGGCGGAGCATGGGTCCCTTCCACAGGGTGCAGTCCTTCAGGAACAAGGCTTCTCCAGTGTGGGTCCCCCATGCAGTCACAAGCCCTGCCAGCAAGCCTGCTCCAGAATGGGCTCACGTCTCCACAGGTCCAGAGGTCCTGGCAGGAGCCTGCTCCAGCATGAGCTCCCCATGGGGTCACAGCCTCCTTCAGGCATCCACCTGCTCTGGCATGGTGTCCATTCCACGGGCTACAGGTGGATATCTGCTCCACCATGAACCTCTCTGCTCTGGTGTCTCAAGCACCTCCTCCCTTTCCTTCTTCAATGACCTTGATGTCTCCATGTTTTGTTTCTTTCTCATAGTCTCACTCCTCTCCCCACTGTGGTTTTCACTGCAGTTTTTTTTCCCCTTCTTAAATATGTTATCACAGAGGCGCTACCACTGTCGCTGATTGGCTTGACTTTGGCCAGCAGTGGGTCCGTCTTAGAGCCAGCTGGCACTAGCTTTATCAGACATGGAGGAAGCTTCTTGCAGCTTCTCACAGAAGCCACCCCTATAGCCCCCTAGCTACAAAAACCTTGCCAGAAAAACCCATAACAGTGTCTTAATTTACCATACCTCAAACAGTACATATTTGTTTATTGTTAGACTATTAGTGTCTATTAAAACCTGAGCTAATAGGATTTAGAATACCATTGTATCATGCTTCCCCAAATCCACCAGATACGCTACTTTACAAAAAATAAAAAAAAAAAATTAGTTCTGTTATTTTTTGGATCTTCTTTAAGAATTTTCAAAATGATACCAAAGGACTTCTTGCTAAACACTTCAGATGTGTTCAGTGAGTTATCAAGAAATTTCAGTGGTCAGGCTCTTCTTTCTTTACAGATATGAAAGCTTTCACAGTACCAATAACTGTTTTCTTGAATACCTACACTCCTTTCTCATGGCAGGCATTACAAGTTCTCCCTAAAAATAAAAGCAGAAAAGAAAATAAAACAAAACACAAAACCACTCCATTCTGTTTAAATTATGTTTCCTTTTAGATAAACAGTTTTGATTCCAGTGTAAACACATTTGTTTTCCATTTGTTTCCTGAATTAAAAAAGGAATAAAAGAAAGGTAATAACCCCACAGTTGAAGTATTATCTTATATAAAAAAAAGTCTCTTAACGGTATTTTTAATTCAGCAGTTTCTATCTAGCAAGAATGATTACTATTGATAGCCAAATAAATCATTAAAACCAAAATCTTCCTTATGTTTTAAATACACTGCAAATAGATCTGCAAGTAGAATATGCAAACAGATATGCAAGTAGAATAAGAAGCACATCTGAAAATCAAACCGAATGGAGACAGAAGACCATACAACAGAATTTATCTGATTGGAAAAGACAGCTACAGAAGAACTTCAATAAAGTTCAAGGGCATATTGATGAGAGATGGTGGTATCTAATTATTCCTCAGCTAAATGCGGCCACTGCTCAGCTATTAGCTTCTCCACAAAAAGGCGGCTTTACTCTGAGGCAAGTTATACATAGATCTCAAAATCTACAGGAGAAAAAGGAGGCAAAGTAGGAGCACTAAGGAGTGAAGCATGCAGAAAGAAAAAAGGGAAAAAAGAGACTGTATAAAGAATAAGACTCTTCACTCCTAGTCTAAGCGCTTCTTGGAAAACCTCCACAGGTCTGCACTCCTTTCCTGGTTTGTCACGAATGACTTAAAGTTTCAGTCAATTGCATTCTGGTGCACCCAGCCCGGGAAGAGGAATTAGCCCTGCTTGTTCCCCTCTCCCAGTCCAGAGAAAGGTAACCAGGATCTTTTCATCTGTACACTGACAGATGTAAATCCCATAAAGTGCGTCTCCTCACCTTTCATGCATTTCCCTCTTCACCCACCTTAGTCTTAAACTGATTTCCATTCCAGAAGGAAGTATTGTGAAGACAAATCCTCATCTGTGCAAATCGATTGTGTCTCACTAGTCAGGATTTTTAACTGCTGATGATTTCAGCTTTCAGATTTCAGGTTATTCTGAAAAGTGCAGTACATTTTGGCACCGAAACACTCTGTCTAGACACGTTCTGGTGTATATGTATTTACATCTGTGTTAACTCTTTCTGAGACATGACAAGCTGTCTCATAAAGATACTTTTCATAGAGATTATAGAAAAGCTCTGAAGATCCCACTATTGCAGTTGTGAGCCTCCTACAGAGCAAATTGCTATGAAATTTTGGTTTCTGTAGAAGTAGAAAAAATACTTCCTCAGATAGGATTTCATGAATTCCACAGAGCTGTCCTGCTTTTGCTCATGCTGTATTACCAGTATATTACATCTGTTATTCTGTCTCCTGTGTAGGCTGCTTGAAATGGGCAATCCAGCTGTACCATCCATCTTCCAAGACTATTGTGAAATACTTTTCTAATTTTACAAGATACTATGAAGTGATCAGACCATTTTAGAAATCAAAGTTGGCTTACAAGAACCTATGAACATATTTAACATTTACTGAAGAAAAAATCAAGACATGCTTTGAAAACTGTAATGTCTTTTACTAGCATTGCTCCCAAAATAATCTTGTGTAACCTTGGATAAACCACCAAACCTCAATGCAACTCAATTACCCCATCTGTTTAACAGAAATAATGCTATAATCAAAGTGATAACTAACAGCTTCAAAATTTTCAGCTTCTGTTATTGTCCAGAAGAGTTAGAAGTCAAACAGAAGCATTAAGAATCCCATTCCTTCTCTTTGTCACCTGTAAATGTGTATCTGAGGACAGTTATTTGGTCCTTGTTTTTGAAAGATTTTAAATCATTTTTCAGAAGGAGCCCGGAATAGTGGAGGGTACACTGAAGCAATGCAAATCTCTCATTTTACAATAGACTGGTGAATCTGTTAACGGGCTATTCTATCTCTTGTAGCTGCCATTTTTCAGAGGAATGTCTCCAGCTCTTGCATTGCTTTCCAACTGTGTCTCTGAGTGTGAGCTTAGACAGTGAGTTTTAATTTTAGATAGAATAATATACCATGGCATTTATATCTGTAAGTATCTTCATGTTATAAAGACAGTTTTCTTAAAAATTTAATCAAAATTCATTATTTGGGTTATTAGGTGAAATTATTTTTAAATCCCAACTTTTTTATTGTTGAAATTTTTTTTAAAAAAGGAGTTTTTAAAAAGTAAAGAAAATAGACTGTCTTCATAAGGAAAGAAACGCCTCCATTTTAGCAGGCTATTCATTTGCCTTGGTGTGTAAGACATGCTCTTGCAAAGAGATTGAAAACAAGAGGAGGAGAAGCCCGAGCTACATTCCTGAGTGAATGTCTGAACCAGCATGTTCCTAAATAAAGATAAGCCACAGCAAGGAAAACCTCAGTGCATCATGTGAAAGGACTGATTTTGCTAGCATCTCTTTTATTTATTTATTTAGGCAGGTATCCAAAATCAAGCTCTTATATGACTTGATCATATATTCTGCTTTTAGATGTTAGATAGAATTCAGGCCTGGTTAATCACCAGTCACTCAGTCTTGCATGAGAGTTTTAAGTGATAGCTTTAAGTGTATGCAAAATCATAGCGCTGAAGACTTACCTTTAACTTCAAAAAAAGGACACATAACCTTCACAGCATTTAAGCAGGGATTTTCAATGTCATAATGTTGGATTTGGAGATCATTTGGCATCTAAGTCTTTGGCATTTAGGTATTAAAATATTTTAATGGACAAAAAAAAGTGTGGTAAAAAATATAGGGCAAGAAATTGGCCATTGTATCCTAGAAGACTCAGTTTTATGGAAGCAGGTGATTGAACAGGAAAAAGGAGAAACATACTGTTTTTCATTAACAACAGCCTCATTGTTGGGAGCCACTAGTAACTCAGGAATGCAGAATAGATGGCAGGACATCTCACCCTGCCTCTCACCTGTAGCCTTGCTGACACATACTACTAGAAACTAGTCTAAGAAACTAGCTGCACATGGTTTGGATGGGTGTACTCTTCGCTGGATAAAGAACTGACTAAATGGCCAAGCGCAGAGAGTGGTAGTGAATGGAGTTAAATCCAGTTGGTGGCTGGTCACAAGTGGTGTTCCCCAGGACTCAGTTTTGGGCCTGGTCTTGTTTAACATCTTTATCAATGATCTGGATGAGGGGATTGAGTGCTCCCTCAGTAAGTTTGCACATGACACCAAGTTCGGCAGGAGTGTCGATCTGCTCGAGAATAGGAAGTGTCTGCAGAGAGATCTGGACAGATTTGGTCGATGGGCTGAGGCCAACTGTATGAGGTTCAACAAGGCCAAGTGCTGGGTACTGCACTTGGGTCACAACAACCCCATAAAATGCTACAGGCCTGGGGACAAGTGGCTGGAAAGCTGCCCAAAGGAGAAAGACCTTGGGGTGTTGGTTGGGAGCTGGCTGAACATGCGCCAGCAGTGTGCCCAGGTGGCCAAGAAAGCCAGCAGCATCCTGGCTTGTATCTGGAAGAGTGTGTCCAGCAGCAGTAGGGGGGTGATCATGCCCCTGTACTCAGCACTGGTGAGGCCGCACCTCTAATACTGTGTTCAGTTTTGGGCCCCTCACTACAAACTGAGTTGCTGGAGTGTGTGCAAAGAAGGACAACGAGGCTGTTGAAGGATCTAGAGAACAAGTCTTCTGAGAAGTGACTGAGGGAGCTGGGGCTGTTTAGTCTGGAGAAGAGGAGGCTGAGGGGGGACCTTATTGCCCTCTACAACTACCTGAAAGGAGGTTATAGTGAGGCAGGTGCTGGTCTCTTCTCCCAGGTAACTAGTGACAGGATGAGAGGAAATGGCCTCAAGTTGAGTCAGGGGAGATTTAGATTGGATATTAGGAAAAAGTTTCTTTACTGAAAGAGTGGTTAAACGTTGGAATAGGCTGTCTAGGGTGGTGGTTGAGTCACCATCCCTGGAGGTGTTCAAAAAACATGTAGATGTGGCACTTCAGGACACGGTTTAGTAGACATGGTGGTGTTGGGTTGACAGTTGGACTTGATGATCTTAGAGGTCTTTTCCAACCTATGATTCTATGATTCTATGATAAGCTCAGCAAATAACTTCATTCATCTTACCAGAAAATAAAAATCCTTTCAATGATAAGAAGTATTTTCATTCCAGGAAGCTGACTTAGTATCACAGATTTATGAGTCAATAATCAAATATTAAAGAGCTGCATAAAACCTAGTATAATTAATAAAAAGAAATGTGTCTTCATATTAAAAACCCACACACATTTTCTACACCTTTCCTCCTAAGCTGCTTTCTGACTAAATCCATCACAATTTTTGTTCAGCTGCTTTATTGTAATAGACCACATCTCAGCAGCAATCTGTTTCTTCACATGTGATTTACATAATTCTTAATTCACATACTGGTGAATGTTGCAAGGGCCATTGTCACTTCTGTAATAGCCCAGTAGCTCTTATCTTTTGTGACACTTATCAAAATCATTATATTCTAAAAATTAGACCATAACATGTTTTACCATTTCCATTATGAAGTATTCCAGAATGGGGTTAATCATAAGCTCTAAAGAGTACTTTAGTAAATTCCTCCGCTCACTCAAATTACCTTTTAACCTCACTGAAAAATTCAAAGGGTACTTGTGTGAAAAAAAGATCTCTATATCATTTCTTTTTAACAAATTCAATTCTTGGGCTGGTACATCTGACCACCTATTTAAATCATGTTAGTTTCTGATTAAATGTTGTCACAACAATGACAAACACTTTTTCTTGCAAATAGCAGTAACTTTTAAAATCTGTTCATTGGCATTCTATAATAAACTCAAAACCAAGAACGTAATCTGTCTTGATTGCAGTTATGTATTTCCCTGACAATTATATTAGCCTTTCTTTAGGTTTTCAAGGTGAAAATTTTAGAAGAATTATTAAGGTTTGCAACTCAGAAGGGTCACAGTTTGTCTGTTCTGGTGTCACACTCACAGATAAGCTCTTTAGAATGACTTGGCACTTGTACTAAAGCATATTGCTTTTGTAAACTCATAATTGACTGGTATCTATGTTGTTCAGCAAGTCCTCAATTAATTTGCGAGAAGGCACCACGCCAGTCTAGGAGATGAGTAGGAGCGTTGGCAGGAAAAACACTATGCAAGAGTAGGTGTAAAGCCATGACTCCCAGCTTGAAATGCTGTTTCGCCTGTGATTAAAAGGATGTGTAATCACTAGCCTAGCTCTAAGCCCAATTAGCTTTGAAAAAAATATCTGCTGTGCAGCCAGGTATGGTGAGTTTATGACCTTGGGAAATTAAACGGATTCGCAGAATCGCAGAATCACAGAATGTTAGGGGTTGGAAGGGACCTCTGTGGGTCATCTAGTCCAACCCCCCTGTCGAAGCAGGGTCACCTAGAGCAGGCTGCACAGGACATCATGCAGGTGAGTTTTGAATATCTCCAGAGAAGGGGACTCCACAACCCCTATGGTCAGCCTGTATGTTTTCCTTCTGTGATCTGAATCTCTGCTTTATGATATTGCACTCAGCTGAAGGCAAAGATGCAGTTCCAGGATAAATCATTAAAAAGTCGTTTGCTAGTTGCAACAGGTGCACATGCTCTGACAAGGACCAGGGATTTTCAACATGGCCGCTACCAGCTCTCCCACACCCTCACTTTCATGCCTCTGGAGCTCTGCCATGGCAGTGATCACGTACACACCACTGGTCCAGCACCAGCTGCCACAGCCCCACTGGGACTCCATGAGCCCGATCATACACTCTGCCTCTGTGGCGGGACCCCTCGGTCAGCAGGCAGGGTCCCAGCTGATGATGGTCCTTGACTGCAAGAAACTTCTGGACCACTGAGCATAAATGGTCTCAGTTCAGATCCGAATCAGGCTATAAAAGGGAACCTCGCTGGGCACCCCCTGAGAGAGCTGGTTCTCAATGAAGCAGAGAGCCTGTGATTGGGGACTCTCCCCATGGGTTGAGACATCTGCCATGGAAACTTCCCAGGACTGAGTGCCCTCACCCTTTTGGTGAGTGGTTATTTCTTATGGAGGTCCTTGAGTGAGACCTCTCCCCCGCTGGGTGAGCGATCCCAGATTCTGCATACCCTTGAGCGAGAGTTTTCCCCTCTGTGAGTGAATGTGTGTACACTTTGGATCATCATTCTTGTGTGTTGTTGTGTAGCGATAGCATCCCTGACTGTGACACTAGGCCTGTAATTTGTAAAATGTTATTAGACTGTCATCTTGTTTAACCCCCTTATTTCGTTAGTTTTGGTTGTTTAATTTCGGTCAAGCATTAAAGTTTGTTGGAGTAGATCTAGCTACATACCATGTAGTATTAGCTCCCAACTGACGTCGTGAACCTGTAAATAAGTTGTGTCTGCCAAACTGTTTGTAATATAAAATCCCAGTTCAATTCAACTGTTCTCCATTTGGACACCATTAAAACTTATTTTTGGAACATATCATTGTCAGTCTCACAGTTCTGTGACACTATATATATATAGTATAGAGCCTATTCGTAGTAGGAATAGATGTGAAAGAGACTTAAGTGACACAAAATTTATTCGTATATCCCTTCAAATAAGCAAAGGAGAAAGAGCATTTAATCTTCTGGCGACATAACGCTACATCACCAAATAAAACCATTGGTTTAAAACAACTGAATTGTGATGAACATAGAATTTCACTTCCAAAAACCTGTTCTAGGACAGAAGCATAAATCTTCTCAGAACCTCACTTAAGCTGATGGGGTTTTACAGGAGAATGTTGATATATTCACAAACACTGTGTTTTGAGGAGACTCATTATCTCCTTTTTTTTCCTCTTTTGTACTACTCTGTTTGAGGGCCCTGGCACAAAGCTGAATAATCTTAGGTCAGCTGAGCTGCTGCATGCATCTAAGGATTGGCTCTGAGTAAAAATGAGGTGAAACGCACTGACTTGCATATGAATAAATAACATATAAGTAGTTAGACTGTACTTGCAAATTTCTGTGTCAACCAACATGTAAACAGTTAGCTCGGCTAATGCTCATTAGTGTCTATCCTGGATAATGAAGCCCTTACGGACTGCATCTTTCTCCTAAGGACTCTTAATTTCATTAGAGAAAGATGACAGTGAATGGTTTCCTGGACAATGGGTCAATTTGTTATTGCAGTTCCTTCATGTTCTGTGTAAGGAGCCTTCAGCCAGCAGTCACAGGCTGTGTGTGACCTGTTGTGCCTGCTCTTGAAATTCTCCTGCTCAGGAGAGGTTCAGGAGTCAGCGGGGAGTGACAGCAGTCCTGGTGGCAGGAGCAGCCTATCCATGGCTGCTATCTTTCACAGGCCCTGCCCATATGTGGGTTTCACTGCACCCAGGCAAACAGAACCCATTTGCCTCAGGGTCCAATCACAGACCAGAAAAGGGGCTGTGGTGGTTTGCAGCCACCATGTGATGGTGCATGAAACTAAAATGCCCAAGCTGTTTCACACAGAAAGACATCACCACTTAAATACTAAAGGTGGAAATGAAATTGTTCCTCAAAAATATGTCCGTTTTAGTAGAGTTCCATTGAGAATAAGCAAGGCACAGACGGAAAAGCTGTGTAATTAGTGTTGGCAATATAAGATAAATGACAAAATGATTACCAATATTCTGTATCCTTATTACTCGTAAGGTCAAGCAGCAAAGTTAGCAATGATTTTCTTTTCTATGGATTAAACTGTACTAGTAGTAATAGTCATGAGACTTTATCAGCTACCCTACTCTGTGAATGACCTAAATTTAAAGGTAATTTTGAGCAGCATGAATGAAAGTCATTCTAACTATTTTGGTGGCAGTTGGTAACCAGGGTATTACCATTAGTATCCTTGTACAGGCAGTAGATACACACTGTGATAAGAGAGGATAGTAGACAAATATGGGAGAATGAAGTTCTAGAGCGCGTTGAAAAGAAACGTGAGAAACAGTTTCACGAAAAGGTCTCAGGAGAAGGAATCTGCTGAATGGCACTTCACAGAGCAAAGATAAAACTGTCAATATGACCAAGATCCGATGAACTCAGGGGACTTCTGATGACCTCACAGGGCATTGCACCAGGCCCTTCTCTGAAGAAGAGCCAGAGAAAAGATTAAAATACTCTGAAGAAGATGTTATATACACTAGATGACATGAGACAGTGAAAATGCTGTACTGCTTAAGTTTTGTATCAGCAAAAATCAACTCTTCTGAGGTCATGTTAGCTGTGAATTCAAGAGACACCTATTGTTTTCTAATGTCATACTTTCCTAGAAGTTATTTAAAGTGTCCTGGCAGGGCTGAATCTCATTTTTTTGTTTAGGTAGAGCCAAGCAAACCTTCATTCAGGTCCTTAGAGGTTTATGGTTTACCTGTAACTGTTAGCATATTTTTCAAACTGTATTCAATTATTATGATGTATCAGCTTTTCTGAGTTTTTTTATGAAGAAAGTGTTATTTCATCATGTTTTTTAAATGTTTTGAATTTAGTGCTGTTCTATTTCTGTCATTTTAATAGTTATAGACACTTTTAATTTTATTAATGTCTCATGCCAATTCTTTCTTCAGAAATTAAATATGGCAATTAAAAATCCTTAGGCATCCCAGACAAGCTCAAGTGTAAGAGATTGATTTTGAAGTATGTAAAAGGACAGTTATTAAAACTGTCAGAAGACAGATGGGGGTACATTACTTAGATGCAGAAAGGACTTTATCTTCTTCCTCATTGTATGCGTCCCCAGCTCACAGAGTATTAATGACTTACTCAGCTGGCAACTCAGCTCACCACAGCAGGTAGAGTTGATTTGGACTGGAGACTTTAGAAAGCATGACTGCAGCCCCATCACATGAACAGTTTTGTCACATAACTTTGCAGTCGCATAACTACCAAGTTGCCTGTAAACCTCTCCAGCTTATTTCAGAGCTGTGACCATCACAACATACACATCCTATTTCTGAAAGGATATTAGAATTTCAGAAACTGGCTTAACTGTGATCAAAAATATAAAAATCTCTCCCTCTTTCACTTGTTATTTCTCTCTCTATGTATACATAGGTATATTTATACATGTGCTTCTTTTTATGAACATTTTGTCAAAAAATAAGCTTTATTTTTAATACATTTTAATATCAAAAAAAGGAAAAGCAAGTATTTCAAAATATTTTTAAGAAATAATCTTTTTTTTTCTTCAAAGCAAGGGTTTTTTCTAAATCAGAATAATTTCTTGACATGTGTGAAAGCAACATACTGGACTTCCCAAATAGCTTTGCTAAAATTTTTACAAACAGTTTTCAAATTTAACAAATTGAAGTTCATTGGTCAGCCACTTCTGTAGCATCCATGACAAACACTGTAAATGACAAAATAATTAAAATACTTCTCAGACAAAGCAAGACTGTTTAGGAAAGTACCTGTTACACCTCTCCTTTTCAAAGGCTGTAATTGCTCGACAAAAAACATTTGTCTTAAAGTTAAATGGACTTCTAATCATCAAATACAGTCTACTCTAATGCATTCTGCCTATAAGGACTTATGCAGAAGCTTAACTTTCAGGATACATGTCATGCATTGTGTTAGGGGCAGTTCACTTGAAGTACAAAGACAATTCTTTGCAGATTTTGAACTTTGAGTTTCTTCTTGTATTTAGCATTAACCTCCATTTTTAGAGGTTTACATACATATTCAGGGATTGTTCAGGGATGTGAGAGAGAAAATAATTAGGTTTCAGAGTTGCTGGAAGCTTATGCATACTGATGTATTTTTTTTAACTTACAGTTGAAACCTAGAAATTATTGTGTACTTGCCTCTAAGCTCAGCCTGACACATGAATGCTTTGGTTTAGTGTATGTCCTACAGCAATCAAAACACAAAGGTTCCCTTCGTTTTCTTTAGTTTATCAGTATAGTATCTAAGCCTAGGTAAGTTTCATGCAGTTTTTAGATTTTATGCAGTTTCCCAAGGTGGGAAAAGAAGAATCCTTCTGCTTATGATACCTACTGAAAATTTTTAGTAGATGGACTCCTCTCACCATTTATAGTGAATTATTTTTGTAACCAGAACCAACTGGTACTCTCAGTTTTTACATTGCTTGTCACAAAAATTAAAATATTGACTGAGATTATGAGGCTGATTCTCAGAAGTTCTTGAAAGAGTGAGAAAGGAAGGCAGGGAGTAAGGAGCCAGTGCTTGCAGAATGGTCAAATCTATGCCCAGGTTATATTTGGATCCACCCATCACCCACCTAGTAGTCATAGTCATTCACACCCAGAGCGTAACGTAGTGAAGGTCATCTGAAACACTTAACTGGAAGCCAGCGAACACCTCCCTTTATCAGAAGGATTTAGTTTGCACACCACATAAAATATTATAGATTTGTGCGAGAAAGGCTCAGTAGGATAGAAAACATACCTGACTGACATTCATAGAGAAGAGCCTTACAGTTCCAGCATTTCAAATCAACAAGCACACCTAGAGCTTACTGGTGCTCAGACTGACAGGTTCTTGATTTTGGGTATTGCAATCCCAGCAACACCACAAGCACCGAAGTGCTGTGTTCTCGGCACATCTCACAGTTGTTTGGGGTTTGGGTTCTTCAGGACCTCATTCCCCCCTGCAGAGCTGCATCAGGCTACTTATAGCTCACTTTTTTTCACCGAGTTCTCCTAAGTTTCAGATCCCCTGCTTTTCCCTGCTTTTCTTAGTCCTCTCAAGTATAATGCCTCTTTGGATTAGTGATTCTTGACTGCTCTGAATCTGGGAAAGGTCCCATGACAGTCAGGACAGCAGATGGCTTATTTCACAGAGACTAAACAAAACAGCTATGAAGCAATTCCGTATGATGTCTCCAACAGTATGGGATGCCAAAATCGCTACAATAATTTACTGCCAAGACTAAGACTAAGAAATCTACAGCTGTATTTTTACTTACAGGTTTTACTGTATTTTTAAGATAACTAACTCCTTTTTATTTTATTTCTTTTTAGTTTTCAAAAATAATTTTAAGGTTTCTTTCTTTATATTCTTTAATGTGTTCAAGCTTGTTATCACATATTTGGAAATAATGTTCTTTGAACAAAGGGAAGGGTTATTAATTTGACCTTATTTGTATATTTGTAGTGATATATACTAGTCAGATAGTCCAGTTACTGGAGGGGGCTTAAATGCATGAAAATGATACAACATAACAAAGAAAGTAGTTTTCAGGGACTCGAAATTATAATTATTTTTTTTATATTAAAGTCATAGTCCATAATTCCTTCACCACTGTCATTTGTGACTGAATTTTTCTAAGGGTAGATGACAATATTCAAACAAAATTCTGGTTTTGTTGTTACTGTTAAGGTACTTTCTTTGAAAAAACACAAAAAAAATCACACCATTTTGAAACTTTCTGCTTTCTACAATTTTGAAGTAATGGATAAATTATTTCATCATGTACCATGTCTCCATTATTGATTATCAAAACAGAAATTTAACCAAAGAAGCAAAAACATTTTTCAAATTCCAGTTATAAACAATACACACAAATAACTGTGTCCTCACCTATCACTGTGGCAGAAGTGGTTATGATTTGTTTAATTTTTTTTTTAATTTTGGAAAGAAAAATGTGCCCGTACAGTTTAGAGAAATATTTTTCATGTATACTATTTCCTACTTTGGCAACATCTGCAGAATTTAAGTAATAATTGTGGTAAAAGGAGGAAATTAATTTTTTTTTTACAGTTATAAATGTGGTGTACTTGGAGTACCAGGGTTTTGCCTATGTATGTACCCAGTACAATTAGTCATTAATTCTCTGGGTGGCCCAGGAACTCCTCAGATGTGTGGCTGAAACTACAGACTAATTTGAGAGACTAAGTCGCTGGAGACAAGATGATTGCCTGAACTTCCAGTATGTTCACACCAAAGCATTTGACTGCCAAGTGCAGATCCTTGAGAGCTGGGCAAATGGGATGGTACTGGACACTACAACAAGAACCCCCTGCTGTGTTAGCTAATTAAGAAGAACTATTTGTATGTTTCATTGTGATGATTAATACCTTAGATGGAGAGTCTGGCTGTCCCAGACAGTTGTTGAGCAGACTACGCTGCACACAGATAGATTTAAGTAGTCAGTAGAAACTTCCTGTAGGCACAGATGGTCATACAAGATAGTCTTTTGTGCATAGATGAGACAGGAGATGTTTTTGCACAGCTTAAGATCATCAATGGTGGTGGATCATGCTGTGGTGGGTTGACCCAAGTTGAAGGAGTGGTTAGGGGGAGGGTGTTTTTAAGATTTGGTTTTCTTCCTCATTATCCTACTCCAATTTGATCGGTAATAAATTAAATGAAGTTCCCCAAGTCAAGTTAGTTTTGCCCATGACAGTTACTGATTAATGATCTTTCCCTCTCCTTATCTTGACCCATGAGCCTTTCATTACGTTTTCTCTCCCCTGTCAAGCTGAGGAGGGGGAGTGATAGAGCAGCTTTGGCAGACACCTGGTGTCCAGTACACGACAGTCCTTTATGGTGCTCAACATGAGGCATGATAAATTCGAGATAAGGATAGTAAATGGGCGGAGTAATGGGCAAAACATAGACTGAACATATCTAGAGAGTGACAAGTGGGACGATCATGCAGAATATCTGTTGTAATTATGGTGAAGGGAAGAGGGGTGGATTGTGTGTAAATTGCTCACTTTTGTTCGATGTTGTGATAATGTTATTTTGATTTTGGTGTGGGGAAATTTTAGTTGATGTGAGTGAAGTTTGTGAAGATTGTGAAGATTGTGTGATGAATGTAGATTTTAATGACAATTCTTATAAATGTGATCAACAGAAACAAGGCGTAGAACATATTGACAAGGCAAAGTTTTAGTAGTGGGAAGGCTACAAGGATGGCTTCTGTGAGAAGCTGCTAGAAGCTTCCCGTATGTCCAACGGACCCAATGACAGCCAGCTACAAGATGGACCCACTGCCAGCCAAGGCCAAGTCCATCAGCCACGGTGGTAGCACCTCTGTGATAACGTATTTAAGAAGGGGAGAAAAAGTTGCTGCACAACAGCTAATGTAGCCAAAGAGAGGAGTGAGACTATGAGAGGAACAACCAAGGTGCTGACACCAAGGTCAGTGAAGAACGAGGAGGAGGAGGTGCTCCAGGCACCAGAGCAGAGATACCCCTGCAGCCTGTGGTGAAGACCATGGTAAGGCAGGCTGTCCCCTGTAACCCATGGAGGTTTGCAGTGGAGCAGATACCCACCTGTAGCCTGTGGAAGGGACACCACACCAGAGCAGGTGGATGCCCTGAAACACGCTGTGACCCTGTGGAGAGCTTGCAGGCTCCCGGCAGGACCGGTGGACCTATAGAGGGAGGAGTCTAAGCTGGAGCAGGTTTGCTAGCAGGACTTGTGACTTCATGGGGGACCCACGCTGGAGCAGTCTGTCCCTGAAGGAATGTACCCCATGGGAAGGCCCCATGCTGGAGCAGTTTGTGAAGAACTGCAGCCTGTGTGAAGGACTCATGTTGGAGAAGTTAATGGAGAACTGTCTCCTGTGGGATTGACCCCATGCTGGAGCAGGGGCAGAGTGTGAAGAGTCCTCCCACTGTGGAGGAAGGAGCAGCAGAGACAAAGTGTGATGAACTGACCGTAACCCCCATTCCCCATCCCTCTGTGCTGCTTGGGGGGCGGAGGTAGAGAAAAATCGGGAGTGCAGTTGTGCCTGGGAAGAAGGAAGGGGTGGGGGAAAAGTGTTTTAAAATTGAGTTTTATTTCTCATTATCCTACTGTGATTTGATTGGTGATAAACTAAACTAATTTCACCAAGTTCAATCTGTTCTGCCCCTGACAGTAGCTGGTGAGTGATCTCTCCTTGTCCTTTTCTTGACCCATGAGGCTTTTGTTTTATTTTCTCTCCCCTGTCCAGCTGAGCAGAGGGAGTCATAAAGAGGTTTTTGTGGGCACCTGGCATCCAGCCAGGGTCAACCCATTGCACATACATGTGCTGGAGTAGTTTTATAGAACCAGAGCTCAGCTGGATAAAAGAAGTTAAAAAAAATAGTGGCTTGGTGAGTTTCACCTGATGCAGATGAAGATGTCATCGCAAGGACTTCTGCGATGGAGATTCTTGTTACCATCCAGACAATGCCTAGCCATCCCATTTGAGAGAATCAGTTCCCCACATGGCCATTATCCTAGGCAAAAGATCACAATAAAGTACATAATAAATTATATTTTTAACAAACACTTTTTCTGAAACTGCCTGTGCAGCACTGCTTTCCATCCTTTCTACCATGCTTGCGTGATCCAAGCAAGATTTCCCTGCTATTGTAACATGGAAAATGTTACCCATAATACATTGAGTTATTGTTAATTCAGGTGCCTGAGCTCGGATTTGTGTAAAAGTACAGACTGAACTCTTGTTTAGAGCATAGGGAGAATGAAAAATCCAACACTGTTCAGTACTGTAACATAATTAAATGCAAATATAAACTTTTGGGGAAGGGCAAAAGAATATTTTCTTAAATAAGAAGCATTAGTTTTCTCTTTTTACACTTCAATTACCTTGATTTGAGACTTGTAAATCTTGTACCACTTGAGTTCGGACTAAACTAGGAATATGCATATAGTTAGTTCCTCCCAGTTGACAGCCATTAAGTTCCCACGGAGACCGGTAACTTCCTGAGAAGTTTTGGAAGAATAATTTGTAATGATCTGACCAGTTGTTACATGCAAATAGAGCTTAATTTTTTACACTGTAATTTCACTTTTACACCGCTCTGGGTCATTGGTGGATTGCACCAAAACAGAAAAAGAAAAGATATACTTTGCAAAATACATATCTTTGCAGGGAGCCAAAACCACATCTCTCAAATATTAGAAATATTTCAATATAGAAATCTATATAAAAATTTCAATGTAAATATAAATGAAGACAAGTAGAAAATCAGAAGAAATAGAAGATAAGCTTTTAAAAGATGAAAAAAAAATCAACATTTCTTTCTGTAAACCAAGCAGTAATACATTGACAGTTTTCACATTTAAGATGGCAGTTTCTGTCTTTCAAATCTACTTTACTAGTTGGTCAAGTTAACGCTGCTAAACCTCCTGTGCCAGGATACCTCTCACTCCTGTTATGCTTCTTTTGCTGTCTGCTGTACAATTTAGCTTTCCTTATAGTTTCTCTCTCCTTGTATACAAAGCATAAATGGGGATTTGAGTCCTGTTTATTTTGTCGGGTTTTTTTATCATTTCCATTTTAGCAAGGGAAAAAAAGGAAGATCATAATTAAGCAAAACATCTGGTACCTTCTCTCATTCTTTTGCTTTGTTCATGCTCAGTGAAAGTGTTCTGGCAACAATGCAATTATGTAAAGTGTTTAGAGAATAACTCCTCTTGAGTTGAAAGAAATATTTTTATTGAATGGTATCCAAAATAAAGACTGATTCATTTTTATTTGGGGTTTTTTGTTGGAGTCTTCTCTTGTGTACCATTAAATATTGGTAAGCTATATATCTCATACTTCAGCATTCTTACTGTAAACAATCACTAGTTGATAACATTGTAAATTCAGCTTTGTCCTTGCCTACACTACTTTAAAAGTTTTGATCAACATCATGTGAGTTAACTTTACTCCCAAGGTCATGTTCTAGCGGCATAAATTCCTGCAGGGAAGACAAAGGTCTTTACAAACATTGCGAAGATAACAAGAACACAGAACTCCTGTTAGCAGTTGGGGGAATGCTGCTGTGATAAATGACTGTCAAAACTTAAAGATCGTTACAAAAGGGATCTGCAAGTATCTGCTGCATTTCAGATGAATAATATATTCTGGTATTATTTATAACCATTGTTATTAGTTTCCACAAATACTTCTATATCCAAACTATTTTCTATCTGTGAGAATACTGTTTGAGAGAAAATTTTGCAAAAACTTTTGAAAATATATTTGTTCAAAGATCTTTGACAGAAGAGATAGTGTAAACATCTTAAAGTTACTTTAATTTCTTTCCTGTTTATAAATTATATTGTGATCAGAGTAGAGAGAAGAAGCAATTCTCTGTAATGAAAGTAAGTACTTCTGTTGCTGGTAAATAAATGGCCTGATAATCCCAAGATAATTTGTGCAACCCAAGGCAACAACAATAATGCACTCACCTAAAAAATGTTATGGTTCACCAGATTACTTTGTGGCATGAGAATACTAGCCCTTTTGAAACACAGTGTAACAATCAACAGACTAAAATGAGTTAGCATAAAGAGTTTGTTATCGGTTATGACTAATGAATATGATTTTGAATTAGTCCTTTCGATAAATAATTTCTAAAAATAGAAAAAAATAATTCTTCACTAAATTGCTTACTCTGAACAGTTCATAGTGCTAAATATTCTTTGGACAGGGATTTGCTGCTTACTAGTACTCCTTATTATGAAAGCATATATTAGTATAAAGCAGTATGGAGTATTAGAAAATATATATCTAATATTTTTTGCAGTACATTTTGTTTCAAACATCTGATATTGTATTAAAACAGATATTTTATTTACATAACATATATTAAATATAATATTTATACTGAGTCGTGACGTTTTGTTCCAATCTACACAGTGTTCGGATTGTTTTTTGTTGGAAATCAAAAGAAGTAATACTTTGTCATCCACATCATCTAGGCATTTATTCATGACCTGGAATAAATTACATTTGCAATTGGAAAGTTATCTTCCATACAATGATTAGCTGCTAAATAGTATTATTCTAGGAAAACAACAATTTTTCTGTTTGGACCGACAAGTAAAAACCCATAAAATAACAATGGAACAAAAAATGTGAAAAAGAGGTTAGTTTGTTTGGTTTCTTTTTTCAAATATAGAATTGATTGCTGACTGATTCAACAGTGTGATGTAAAGAACAAATGCTTAGATAAGTAGTGACAGAATTCTGCCACTGCATCAAAATAACAATGATTGGACAAGTCATTAAGTGTGTGAAGAGTTTGAAAACAAATATTTTAGAGATTAGGTCTGAAAAATAATGGCAGAGATACAGTATAGCTTTGGGGGTTCCAATGCTATTATTGGACTGGAAAAGTGCAAGTACAAGCAAACAAATTTTTCAGTCTCCACAGTCAAAGTAAGTGTAACGATGCAGAAAATTGTGTTGTGAATCAAATATCTGGGATTACGTATCTAGGATCGTGACTGTAAAAGCATTAATTCTTGGAAGCATGTTTGACACTTATTCTTATATGGCTGAGGAAGAATTATGAATTTCACCTCTGGTGCATCATCTCTTCAACAGAAGTCTAGTCAATATTATTTTATTTACAACTTTTGTGAAGAAAGTGAGAAAAAATTTACATGTTGAGTGTTCTATTTTTTAAACACTGCAACTATATAAACAAACAATAAAATGGAGAAGGCATTAGTGATGAATCAGTGAACAGCAAACCGAATTATCTTGCTGGAAAGGTGGATGCTTTACGTCAGAAAAAAAATATCAACTTTGCTAACATATTTCTGACCATAATGGAATGAAACTAATGCCATCTGAAAGGCATGCTAAATCTCAGAGAAAACTTCTTTCCAGTTTTGTGTCTGGTCTCCAGCCTGTAGGTAAGCATACAAAGTACACTGACATTTAAGAAAAAAGATTCTCACAGAATCACAGAATCACAGAATCACAGAATGTTCGGGGTAAAAAGGGACCTCTGTGGGTCGTCTAGTCCAACCCCCCTGCAAAGCAGGGTCACCTACAGCAGGCTGTAGAGGACCTTGTCCAGGTGGGTCTTGAATATCTCCAGAGAAGGAGACACCACCACCTCACTGGGAAGCCTGTTCCAGTGCTCCGTCACCCTCAGAGGGAAGAAGTTCCTCCTCATGTTCAGATGGAACTTCCTGTGCCTCAGTATGTGCCCATTGCCCCTTGTCCTGTCTCTGGGCACTACTGAAAAGAGCTTGGCCCCATCCTCCTGACACCCACCCTTCAGATATTTGCAAGCATATATTAGGTCCCAGCTCAGCCTTCTCTTCTTCAGGCTAAACAAGCCCATCTCCCTCAGGATCTCCTCGTTGGAGAGATGTTCCAGTCTCCTCACCATCCTTGTAGCCCTCCGCTGGACACTCTCCAGTAGCTCCTCATCTTTCTTGAAGTGGGGAGCCCAGAACTGGACGCAGCACTTCAGATGGGGCCTCCCTAGGGCAGAGTAGAGGGGAAGGAGAACCTCCCGCGACCTGCTGGCCACACTCCTCGTAATGCATCCTAGGATCCCATTAGCTTTCTTGGCAGCCAGGGCACACTGCTGGCTCATGGTTAACCTGTCATCCACCAGGACACCCAGGTCCCTCTCCACAGAGCTGCTCTCCAGCAGGTCCGCCCCAAGCCTGTA